>VTLG01004373.1_pt1 | contig 23462 bp, 10 predicted proteins | sample 4694571 | NCBI WGS metagenome assembly VTLG01 (sample SAMN12604809, study PRJNA352737) | marine metagenome | biome: ENVO:00000447; feature: ENVO:00000209|ENVO:00000569|ENVO:01000036; material: ENVO:00002151; isolation source: viral sequences binned using virsorter ...
TATGGTGATATAGCTTATACATGGACAATTTTTTATGTTAATAATATATTAGACCCATATTGGAGTTGGCCTTTAACTGAACAACAATTTACAAAATATTTAAACAGTAAATATGGTTCTGTAAATAGCTCAAAAACTACAGTACATCATTATGAAAAAATACAGGATGTAAGAGTTGAAGCAACAGGAACTGCAGACCCTATACCTGAAAGAACTGTTGAAGTTGACTACACTACTTATCGTACTATTGAGGAAGATTTTAGAAAAATCGTTTATGTATATGAATATGAACAAGAGAAAAATGAGGCGAAAAGAAGTATCAATCTTATAAGTCCTACTTATATTACAAGTATTATGGAACAGTTTAGAGGAATGTTTAGGTAATGGCTGATGCAACTGTTGACCCAACTGGCGATAAAGGATTAGGAGGAGTCTTAAAAGAGGAAGACCGCAAGACTGCCTTTAATCCCAAAAATCCAGGCTATTTTCCCGGCGACTATAAAATACAAAAACTTCAAATAATTTCTCCCATTCGTGGGGAAAATAAACCAATACTTTTGCAGACTGAAGCTTCAACATGGACTGAACTTAATTTTTATGAGAATATTGAAAGTGCTTTTATTTCTGGTGATATTACAATTAATGATGCTGTAGGTATAATTGAAACTACACCAATCGTAGGAGAGGAAACTTTAGAAATTACTATGTCAAGTGCTGGAGCAAAATCAGCACCAATAGGAACGCCTGGACAAGCCCCAAGTGATGTTCCTGTAAGTGCACAACCTGCTATCATAACTAATAAATTTAGAATATTTAAAGTTGACCCTCCTAAAAAATTAAATGATAATTTCCGTCAAATTAAATTACATTTTGTAGCAGATACTCAAATAACAAATATGATGATTAATGTTCAAAAAAATTATCCTAGTGATGAAATAACCGCAACTTATAGTCCAACTGATGCAGCAGAAGATAAGACTTTTACCATTGCAGATATGGTAAGAGATATTTTTGTTGACTGTTTCCTTAAAGATAAAAAACCAGCACATCATAGACCCACTAAGAAAAATCTTTTAGTAGAACCAACTAAGGGAGTGTATTCTGCAAGTATTCCAAATTGGACTCCATTCAAAGCTATAAAATTTCTCGCTTCAAGAGCTATATCTTCAAATCCATTTTCTAATGGAGCTAATTTTGTATTTTATGAAACACTCAAGGGATTTAGATTTGTGTCCATTGAAACTTTAATGATGGGAGGTTTTCGGGGATACAAAGAATTAGAAGTTTTTCCAACAAGGAGTGCTCACTATAATACAAATAGAGATGAGGCGACAGCTGCATCTAATAAAACTTCCTATATTCCTGTTTATAGTGATGGGACTTTAGATGATAATAATTTTACACCGCAGACAGGAGAAGCAAATCAAGGAAAATCCTATGTTGCTACTTATAGTTATAAACCATCAAATACTCCAGGCCAAAGTCCAGTAGAGAAAAAATATGCAGTCACTAATTTTAGTTTAGTACACACTTTTGATACCGTATTGAATTTGGGATTAGGTATGTATGCGAATAGGGTGATTACACATGATTTGATTAATATGAAATGGAACAAGACTGATTTTCATTATATCGAACCTCCTGACCAAATTGAAACTACAGAAGTAGATGGAAGTACAACAGTAAAACCAAATCCAGATAAACCAGTTGATGACCAAGACACCATACCAAATAACTTTATAAGGTCTGACCCAGGCAAACAATGTTCTAATGCAGCTGATATGTTGAATAGACCAGAAGCACATGTATCTCTTTTCCCAACAAACAAAGGAATTTCTACAAAATTTGCTGAGGGAATACGGAGTCAAACCTTTAAGGATAAAGAAGGTACAACTCAGCTGGGTGGAGACTTCCAAGCAAAATCTGTACATGGTGGAGCTCCTTCTGAAAATCCTATTGAAATGGAAAAGAGAGTTGAAGAATGGATGGCACAAAGAATATCACAGAAACGACAAATGCAAACAGTTAGAATACAATTTGATGCTCCAGGCGATTCTGCAAGAGAAGTGGGAGATTTGATATGGTTTAATTTACCTTCTGAAAATCCAACAGCTGCGGAAAAGACAGGACAACAACAACCTCATAAGTATATTAGTGGTAAATTTTTAATCACTGCATTAAGACACAAAATCACCAATGATGAATATACTATGCATGTTGAAGCAATAAAGGATGGATATCGTTCTCAACTTTCACCAACATTTGCTCCAAATAATCCAGTAGTTCAATCACCAGATGGAATGAGTACTGTATCGTCAGGTGGTGATGCATTTACTACAAAGGGAGGAGCTAGATAATGGCCAGTTTCATGGGAAAGGATGGGTTTGTTTGGTGGCAAGGAGTTGTAGAAGACCGCCATGATCCATTGTATCTTGGAAGGTGTAAGGTTCGTATTCTTGGATGGCATACAGATGTTAGAAAAGATATGCCAATATCTTCTTTACCTTGGGCATATCCAATTCAACCTATAACTTCTGCTGCTCAAACTGGTGTGGGAATTAGTCCAACAGGGCCTGTTGAGGGAACATGGGTTGTTGGTTTTTTTCGTGATGGTGAGGCAGCCCAAGAACCAGTATTCTTTGGAACTTTGGGAGGAATTCCAGAAGCACCAACAAGATCGGACCAAGGATTTGGTGATCCTAGAGTAGTTGAACCACCAGATGAGGGACATCCCTTTAAAGCATTGGCGAAAAGACTTTTAAAATATGATGTAAATAATCCAAATGCCAGAGTTCCTAGAGCACCAGATGTTATTACTCATTACGGACAGGGTGATACACTTCCAGATAAGGATGGTGGACAATATCGGTGGATGACTGATGGTGTATCACTATCATCGGATGCATCAGGAAAAACCCAAAAATCAGTTAATGTGTTACTTGAAGAACAAGGCACTAGGTCAAATTATCCAGACTTACAAAATTTTGAAGGTGAACCAACTACACCAAGAGCTGCATTAGGACAATTTGGAAATATTGAAGGTAAGGGATATTATTCTGAACGTGGCATTTTAGGACAAAAAGTTCAATGGAGGTCAGCACTATCTGCTGGTGGATTTAGTACTGCACAAGGAACAGATACATGGAATGAGCCAGACCCTAGTGTAATTTATGGAGCAATATATCCATACAACCATGTACATCAATCTGAATCTGGTCATATAATTGAAGTAGATGACACACCAGGCAAAGAAAGACTCCATCGTTATCATCGTGCGGGAACCTTTGAAGAAATTGGAGCCTTAGGTCAAAGGATTATGAAGGTTGCTAATGAAAATTTCAACATCACTTTAAGTAATGATTATACAGCCGTTAAAGGAAACAAATATGAAAACATTGCTGGTAAATTAGATGTAGTTACTAAGGGTGGGTGGTTTCAAGAATCAAAAAGTGTTAATGTTAGTACTAGTGGAGATATTGCTTTTAGTGCTCCAACCTCTAAATTTTCAGTTAAGGGGAATGATATTGTTCTTGATGCTGCAGAAGGTAATATAACACTCAAAGGAAAATCTGTCACGATTGAAAAAAGAGATGCTAGTAATACTGAAAAAACTTCTGGTAATGAAGTAAAAAAGGTTGGTGGAAAATATGTTCTTAGGTCTGGTTCATTACAGTTTGGTTCAAGGGGTGGAGTTGGTATAACTTCTGGTTTGGGAATCAATATTGCTGCGGGTGTAGGTGGAGTTAAAGAATCAATAGTTGGAATACCAGGCACATCTACTAAAGTAACTGATGTAGCGATGGGAGATATTAAGTTCACTTCTCACATAGGAGATTTTAGTGCAGGTGCTGGACCTTTTCAAGTTTCTGGTTCAATAGATGTGGGTTTATTAGGAACTACAACAATTACTGGTGGTTTTGGATTGTCATCAATTACTATAGGCCCTTTGGGTATAGAATTATCTTATTTAAATAATTCAATTAAATTAGGTCCAGCTGGAGTTGATATTAATGGTTCATTAATAAACATTGAAGCTATAGGTATTGCAACTCTTAAATCATCTGCAATAGCGAAAGTTGAAGGTTCACTTGTAATGTTGAATTAAGGATATAATATGGCAATACCAGCTTTAGTATGGACATTACCAGTAGATGCGTCTCCAGCGACAACAGCCGATTCTCATCATTTGAATAATGATATTGTTGCTGTTTCTGATAAACATGGAAATACTGGAACTTTTGCACCAGGCGGAACAAATGCGGGTTTGTCTGGAAAATATATGGTTTCGTTGAATGATGTGGATAGAGTAGATGTGGCTGCAGTTCCAGAATCTTCGTCTGGTGAGGGTGATGGTACTCCGGCCCATTCAATTTATACCTATACCAACAGAGGTCACATTAGTTTAAATGGTGGAGTATTTGAATTATTACCATATTCAGCAGGAGTTAAGGGAGGAACGACAACATATACAGATTTTGCAGGAACTGGAAGAAGTCCATATCCAGAAAATTATGTAACAGCGGGTGGAACTGCTAATAGTTCTCACGGTGCTGCTGGGACTTCAAATAATCCAGGACCTCCGATATGTGGAACAACAAATTATCAGAATGTGGAATCACACTATACTTATACTACAGCAACTGTGGCTGTAGGGCCAGCTTCGAGTGGAACATATAGTCATACTACGACACCGTTATCAGCTTCGTTAAGTGAAAGTCCCGGCCCAGGTGGAACTACAATCACCACTTATACTCAGGCACAACATAGAGGACCTGTAGTTGAAATGTATACTGGAGCACATTCTGTAGGTAGTACGACAATTTATCAAACATATTCTGTGCCGGTGGCAGGTAGCGGGACAGAGGGTGGGCCGCCTTGGGGAGGCCCAGCTCCAGCTGGTTGGTCTTCTGGCACAAGGAATGTTCTTGATGAGGTTTGGACAATTGGAGGAACTTTTAATAATGGTACTAGTGTTACTAATCATCATAAAGGGGCGATACATTTTAGAGTAGTGGCAGATACGGAATGTGAAATAAGTTCTGGAAATATTCAAAAAACTGTTACTGGAACAGCAAATTGGGCAAATGGACAAAGTAGAACAGTTACGATAACGGCTACAAATCATGGATTGGTTGATTCAAATAACAGAATCTATATTTCAGGAGCTAGTAATAATGCAATTAATGGAATTTGGAATATAGCTTCAGTTACAAATTCATCACAATTTACAACTAAGATTTTTGCTGCAAATTGTGAAGATGGTGGTGTAGATATAACAGGGTTAAATATAATTACATACGATGGAATTGATAAATCGGGAGGTGTACTTAGACAAAAATCTGGATTAATAACTTCAGTTGTTGAAAAGAAAACACAAGAAAGTGGGTCAAGTCCAGCTACTCATAAAATAGAATATGAATATACTGGCTCTCATGGAGTTGCTTCTAGTGGTCAAGTTACAGTACAGGGAACAGTTGACTATGATTTTACAAGCTCTGTAACAAGAACTAGTGGTACAGTTTTAACAAGAGCTATTAGTACTGGAAATCCTGGCGCGACTACTTCAACGAATACAATATGGGCAAATCCTTCTGGAGCATTAGTATATCCAGCAGAGAATGACTTAATAGTTATTGGTGGGGGAATGTATGGAAACAATAAAGTAATTATAAAAGGAACGGTTACTTCCCCAGCCGGTGAATATGTTTTTTGTGGTAATACATCCACTTCAGCCGTTCATCATGGTATTATAATGTCATCATCAACAAGGCCGAGAAGTATGTTTACTGATGCAAAATTAAATGTAGATCATAATACTGGTAGAGTTTATACTACTGGAGCTCCTTCGACACAACAGACTGATTCATCGGGTGGGTTTAATGGTGTGGAAGGTGGAATGGCTCCTATTGATAGTTGGTGTCCTCATTATATGCATGGAAGAGCTACGGCTCAAGAAAGAAATGATTTGGCCGAAGTTTTGAAAGCTAATACTTCAGCATTTGATGCATCAACTCAAATGTTAAATTCTCCATTAACAGATTCTAGTGGAGATTTAACTACTTATATGCATCCAAGAGAGGGGTTTCATCAAACTATACATTTTACGTTACAGGCTTATAAAAATAACGAACATACATCAACTAGAGCTGTTGGTTCACATACGGCTGATAGTAATGATTATGTGAATAGAGATTTTCATATAAATGTTCATCATAATATGAAGGCTGCAAAAAATGATTTTATTGTTACATATCCAACTGATACTGATAATAACTTTGAGGTTGCAAATACTGATACAGCAATGAAGGATGTAGAAGAAGATATCTTTCAATCAAATAATGATTGGTTAGCTAATTCATATTCAAATGGAACTTTTTCTAATTTATAGGAGTTAAAATGGGAATGCCAATATCAAAAGCGGGAGATACATCTCTTGGTCATGTTTTTTCACCAAGTCCGATAACTCCAACTACTACAAATGTTACTGCACTGGGTAGTCCAGTTCATGTTGCAACAGATCCTATAGCAGTTCATGTTCTTGGAAATTCAGCTCATGCTGGAACTATAGGTGTTACTTCGACTACAGTTATGGCTGGAAATAAAGGTGTTGCTAGACTTATGGATACTGGTGATTGTGGTGCAATGATTAGTGGTAGTGGTGGAACAGTATTGGTGGGTGGTTAATATGCAATGGACAAAATATAATAAAGATAATACTAAACCTGAAACCGTAGAACATTTAGAAAAAGTAAAAAAATCTATTTTTGAGGCTATTGCTGACCTTAAAAATACTAAGAAACAATTAGAAGAAAAGTTAAAAGATGGCGAAATGGGAACAACATAGTATTGGTCAAAATCCATATCTGGAAATGATTGCAGAAACTGCCCAAAAGGGTATTGTATCTGTTCAAACTGGAATGGAGTTTGTTAAAATTGTAGGAGAGGGTGCTAAATTAGTATTAATAGCCGGCCCAGAAACAGCCCTAGCTACATTTGCAACACTTGTTGCAGATGAAGTAATTGCACTTCTTAATGACTATAAGGAATTGGGATGGTATGCTCTTATTATTGACCCAACAAATGACAATTATGGTGCTAAACCTCAAGGAAGTTGGGGGTTGGAAATGATTACCGATGAAAATGACCTTATCCAATTTAAAAAAATCACAGTTCAAAATTTAGATTCTCCTTTTAATGGCCAGACATTTTTTCCTAATGACAAGTATATTAAAAGTATGAAATTAGCAGATTTGAAAAATTTTGAACCAAGAAGTAGTGGTGGTCCAGGACAACTTGCATCATCATATGATGATGCATATAGAGATAGAAGAGGAAGAACAAAAGAAGAAGAGGGATTTGTTCCACCTATACCAGCACTAGTCAATCCACCAAAGTTTGTTCTTGGAGGATATGACCCAGCCAATTGGACAGGAGAAGCATCCTATACTGATTCATTTCCAAGTCTTCCCGCCTCAAAAGTATTACAACTTATGTCTGATGCATTTGACGATGAGGGAGATATCCCAAAATATCAAGTCATCAACAAAGTTGAAAAATTTACAAAAGGACCTTTTACAGAAGCTGGAGCAACACTTACACGTTATGACCCTATTCTTGAATATACTATGCCTCTTTATAGAAACGCTAATACACAGTTAGCAACTTCTGCAAGAGGAGAAATTACCACACAGGTTCAGGCAGGAAAACCAAATTATATGGGTAATACAGAACTTGAGGGAATTAAAATCTCAGCTTTGGTATTAGTAATAGGTGCCGCAGACTTTAAAGAGTGGTTTGATTCTATGAAAGCGGCAGCTGACTTTTTTGGTGGGCCTTTACCAGATTTATCAAAAATTGTGAAAGCATTAGAAAAATTGTTTTCACCAGACCCAATTATTGTCACTGCTGAGGTTAATACTCAATTTGGAAAATTTAAAGAAGGAATGTATATTAAAGGATTTGATTCTGGTACTGTTGGTTTAATTGATGAAATAATATCAGAAGAGGTCACAGAAAAGAGGAGAAAAGAGTATATATTTAAAAATGATGAATTTGGAGATCTTGCAAGTATCCAATTTAGGGGGGTAGATACTAATCAAGATGCAGATGGTAATCCGATTTGGTTTGATACAAAATTTAAATACACACCTCAAAATCCCCTTAATCTGAATTTTTCTCCTACTGAAATGATTTGTGAGGCCGATAAATTTGAAAAACCAAGTTCAACTAATCCAGATTTAAAGATTAAAACTTTTAGAATAAAGGGAATTGAGTTTAAAGACAATATACTTGGTATGAATTGGGGTAAGGGAAGTTTTGCTGATGATTCTAAACTTCCAACTTTTGGATTTATGAGAAGTGTAGAAGCGATAGCACCAGCTTCTGTTGAACCAGATTTTTTCTCTATCAAGGCTGCACAAATTCCTGGCTATGCAGCCTTCTTTGATGGTCTTATTGAATTGGCAGAAGGTCTTAAAGGATTCGCGGAAGATGCAATGGCATTCATTCAAACTTTAATAGATGCAATTGATGATATAATAGAGTACTTAGAAGAACTTGCTGCAAATATTATAACATTCTTGGAATTTTTTACTAAAGGTCTTCCAGATGCTGGAATATATCTTTTACCAATTAAAACTACAGGAGGAAATAAAGCAATTCAACAAGCTATAACAAGTTCAGATGACAGTCCAGCTGAAATAAGTCCGCCTTTGGTGTATAGTGCTGGAATAATGCTCATGGGAGTAGAAAATCCTGCTACAGGCCAAGACCCACTTGTGAATTTTTTTGAAAATCTTCTTAGTATAAAATTTCAAGCAGTCGGATATGAAGAACCTCCTAAAAAATCAGAGGAAGATAAAAAGGCAGAAGCTATTACAATTGAATTTACTATGGGTGATGGTACTGGAACATATTCTGTTGGGGAAACTGTCATAGAAGACACAGGAAAAGCACAAGCCGCGGGTACGGAGCAAATTACAGGAGTGGTTGTGGAATGGGATGCTACTTCTAAGATTTTGAAACTTAGCAATATTTCAGGGACATTCACAGTAGCAAATAATATTTTAGGGCAGGAGTCTAAGACTTCTTATAAAATTGTTTCTCAATCACAAGCCTCAGAAGCTTCTGAGAAATAAATATAAATAGCAGAGAGGAACATATGCCTACTTACAACAAAGGATTTAGTGATTTAAGTTTAGATTTTACAGCTCATCCTGTAACTGGTGACGTGGCCAAAGTTAAGGACACAACTTCAGTAAAAAGAGGTATTAGAAATGTCCTTTTAACAGAAAATGGTGAGAGACTATTCAATCCAGAATTAGGTTCTGGTATAAGAAATTTGTTATTTGAACAAATGTCAGACATAACGGCTCAACGATTGGAGTCTGAAGTTCTTTCTGCCATTACTTCATGGGAAAATAGAGCAGAAGTTATTTCTATAGTAGTCTTACCAGAAGAAGAATATAATCGTTACAGAGTTGCTGTTACCTTTAGAGTTATTAATGAGTTAGAGGAACAGGAAATGGAAGTATTTCTACAAAGAGAGAGATAAGACATGGCAGATACTGCTTCAAAATTACAAATATCAGAACTTGATTTCGATACTATAAAATCCAATCTTAAAAATTTTTTAAGTGACCAGAATGAGTTTTCAGACCACAACTTTGATGGGTCTGCAATGTCTGTTCTATTGGATGTATTATCATATAACACTCATTACAATGCATTCTATTTAAACATGATTGCTAATGAGATGTTTCTTGATACAGCATCAATCCGAAATTCAGTAGTATCTAGAGCTAAACATCTTGGATACACACCAAAATCAGTATTGGGTGCTAAGGCTTATGTAAATATTGGGGTTGTTCCAGCTGATACTCCATCTACCATTGTACTTGCAAAAGATACCCAATTTTCATCTACTCTTAACGGAATCTCTTATATATTTTGTACATCCGATTCAACTACTATTAGTTTAGATGCAAATGGAAATTATGAAACTGCCAATGTAGAGTTGACACAAGGAATACCACTTACTCACAGATATACGGCAAATACGGTAGACCCAGACCAAAAATTTACACTCCCAAATGCAAACACAGATACAAGTGGATTAGTTGTTAAAATACAAACATCTGCAACAGTTTCAAATTTATATTCATACACACTTGCAAATGATACAACATCAGTCAACTCCACTGCCAATGTATATTGGCTTGAAGAGGCGGAAGATGGAAAATTTGAAGTATTGTTTGGAGATGGTATAGTTGGAAGAGCTCCCATATCTGGAAACATCATTATACTGTCTTCATTAATTGCTGATGCTGATGCACCAAATGGAGCAAAAACATTTACTCCTGTTAGTGGAGTTGGGGGATATTCAAACGTAACAGTTACTACAGTAACTAATGCATTCGGTGGGGCTGAAAGAGATTCTATAAAAGATGTTAAGTTTAATGCTCCTAGAAGTTATCAAGCTCAGAATAGAGCAGTTACTGTTAATGATTATATTAGAATCCTTCAAAGAGATTATTCAGCGGCAGAATCTGTTGTGGCTTGGGGTGGTGAAACAAACGACCCACCAGTTTATGGTAAGGTATATCTTGCGGTTAAACCAAAAGAAGGTCTAACACTTTCAGGTGCTACAAAATCTTACATAACAGGAACAATATTAGGAGATAGAAATATTGTTTCAGTTACACCAGAAATAGTAGACCCAGACTATATCTATGTAGTTGTGGACACTACTGTTAAATATGATTCGGCCAAAACATCAGTAACTGCAGAAACTATCAAGTCTAATATTTCTAATACTGTATATCAATATGGACAATCAGAATTGGGGTTATTTGCAGATGAGTTTCGATATTCTCCGTTGATAACACAAATAGACCAGACAGAAACTTCAATTGAAAGTAGTTTGACAACTGTTAAATTAAAAAGAACATTTACACCAACATTAAATGTAGCATCTTCTTATACTTTGGGATTTTCAAATGAAATTCCCAGTACATCAAATACTTCTCAAATTTTAAGTAATCAATTTTCTCATTATGACGATGATGGAATTTTGAGAACAGCATGTGAATTACAAGATGTAAATGGTGTTCTTCAGGTTTTTAGAACAGTCGGTGCAGATAGAATTATAGTAGCAAATAATGTTGGTTCTGTTACATATAGTTCTGGTAATGTTGCACTTACAACTTTTAAACCTACATCAATTACTGATGGTTCATCAAATATTAATGTAACTACAGCATTATCTTCAAATGATATAAAACCTCTTAGAGAACAAATTTTACTTATTGCTAATAATGATATAACAATTGCAATGGTTGATACTCTCGGTACAGGGAAAGATACTACAGTTAGTGTTACATCTACAGCAACTACATCAACCTCAACAAGTGGTAGTTACTAATGCGAGTAGACGGCGGTACACTTTATCCTCAAGTAGAGACACAATTACCTTCCTTTATACAAAACGACCATTCTAACTTTGCCAAATTTATAGAAAAGTATTATGAGTTTCTAGAACTCAATCTTATTACTTTTAATGATTTAGACCTTAATGAAGATAAACCAATACAAGAAAGTGCTAATGTAACTCACACAGTTACAGTTGCCACAGGAAATAATTCCTATAGTAATAATGCAAATAAATTTTATGTTGGTGGTTCAGTTTCCGCAGATGTAACTCTTGATACAGGAGTTACTTATATTTTTAATCAGGCCGATTCTACAAATGAGGGTCATTATCTTAGAATTTCTACAACTCCCGATGGATTTCATACTGCGAGTGGAGCAGAATATTCTAATAGTGATATAATTACAGTTTATGGAACTCCCGGCACAGCTGGTGCACAAACTGTAGTAACAGTTAGTCCAGATTTAGCTGATTCTTATCTATATTATTTTTGTAATAATCACTCTGGAATGGGTGGAAAAATTACGATTTCAGCCAATACTCCTTATATTTCTCTTGAATCCTCAAATTCAACTGTTTCAAATTATGTAGATTTTGAAAATCCAAATCGACAAGGCGACCAATTTCTTAGTGGTGAGACTATTGAGGGAGCAAACTCTGGAGCAAAGGGAATTGTCAGAGGTAAGTATTCTACTACACAAGTATATGTTGAAGAAACCAATGATGGAAGTTTCCAATTAGGTGAAACAATTACTGGATTGTCTTCTCGTGCTACAGCTAATGTTACTTCATATAATAGACAACCTCTCAATGCTTCTAGAAATGTAAAACATTTTCAAGATATTGATAAAGCTCCTGAAGGATACGTTGAACTTTTCAGGAAAGAATTTTTACAAGGTGTCCCTAAAAATATTGTAGCAGATAAAACCAAAGTTCTAAAAAATATTAAAGACTTTTATCGTGCTAAAGGAAATGAAAATTCTTACAAATATATTTTTAGATTACTTTATCAAAAAGAAGATGTAAGTTTTTATTATCCAAGTACAGATATTCTTAGACTATCTGATGGAAGATGGACTCTTGATAAGACAGTTAAAATTGATTTTGATAATGCAAATAATTTCAATTCATTTGAGGGAAGAACTGTAAAAGGTGCAACTTCAAATGTAACAGCTCTAGTTGAAAGAACTCAAACATATCAAATTGGTGCCGCTGTTATATCTGAATTATATTTGTCAAATATAGATGCAAATAATGCAGCATATAATGCCCCCGCGGGTGAGGACTATACTTCATTTGCCGCAAACGAGGAATTAAAAACTACTACAGTAGATGGTGATGGAAATTATGCTACTGCAAATACTACTGGAATTTTATCATCAGTTTCAATTGATGGTGGTGGTTCAAACTATTCGGTAGGAGATGAACTTCAAGTTATTGGTGGTGGAGGAAAAGATGCTGGAGTTAAAGTTTCATCGGTTTCTGATGCAACAATTGCTGCATTTAATATTATTGATGCCGGTGATGGATATTCCGCTGGTGATACAGTTTCATTTATAAACGAGGGAACTGGTGGTAGTGGTGGTGCCGCTAGAATTGAATCTATTATCCCCACTGCTAATGTATTTCTTGACTCATCCATTATTGATACCTTTAAGGCAGACCAGATTGGTGCTTCTGCATATGCATCACCACTCAATACCAAAAATGCGAATGACCACATATATTCAAACTCTACTACTACCTTTACAGCAACTAAAGGTAGTGGCACTACTCCAAAAAAGGGTGATTTACTTTTCTATGCTGAACGTGGAGGATTTCTTTCTGAAGATGGTAATAATATTATCGCAGAAAATGGAAATGAATTTGATAGAGAAGGAAATGTAACAATCAATAATTATGACCCAGATTCTGCAATATATGGAACAGTTGTGCATGTATCTGGAACTGCTGTTACTTATGCTCTTGGTTCTGTTAATCTTGATGATGTTACTGGAATTAAGACTATAAGAAATTTTACTAATGGTTTGACAGTTGACATATATGATACTCTAAGAGATGGAACTGGTTCCGCTAAAGCCGCCAATAGTTATAATGCGGTAATGAGTGATACTGGTAATAATATGGCTTTTGGTAATACACCAGTAGCCAATACAGCAACAACATCATTTGGGGCTGTTTCTTTTACCGAAGCTCAAATTGGTGGTATTCGGACAATACAAGTTCTTTCTTCTGGTCAGGGTTATAAATCAATTCCACAGGTTTCAGTTGCCAATACTAGAATTGAATCATATCAAAATGCCCCACAAAAACTAGGCTCGAATTCTATCTTTCTCACTTTAGGTAGTGCAGTAGCGAATGATTTTAGTGGTAATACACTTATTAAGAATTCTACCAATACTGCACAGGGATTAGTCCTAGACTTTATTGATAAACCTGTTGCAGCCAACGTCGCTTCTGTTTATCCAGTTGTGAGTACAGGAAATACAGTACTCAGAGTACAGATGCAGACCAGTAATAATTTTACTGGTAGTGATACAATTACAGCATATACAAATGATGGTACTGCAACACCAATAGGTATTGGAGACTTTAGTACAGCTAATATTACTACTTCCACTACTACTGGAACTTATACTCAAGCTTCTCATGGATTTTCTGCTGGACATAAAGTTACAATTTCAGGAGTAACAACAGGAATTACTGCTGATGATAATATTTTTAATAACACATACACGATTGCTACAGTACCAAATACTAATACTTTCACAATTACTCTCACAGGAGATCCAACTACCGCTTCTGTTACTGCTGCAAAAACTAGAAGAGTAGTGACAGGAAATACTGCTGCAAGTAATGCTGTATATGCAAATACTGGTAGAGCTGGAAACAATGCTGTCATCGCTATTGCATCTATTGCTATTGGTGCTATTCAATCTTTATCTATTTACAATTTTGGTGCAAATTACACTTCACAATCAACGATAAATGCATCGGCTGTTGGAGATGGTAATGCTACACTAACAGCTAAGTTGGGTGCAATTGCAGAATATGATGGATATTTTGATGGAACTCAGGGACTACTTAGTGGCCAAGGAAAATTAGAAGACAATTATTATTATCAAGATTTTTCGTATGTAATAAAAACAGATGTTGATGTTACTTCATACAGAGATAAGATTACAGACTTAGTACATCCAGCTGGTCTCGCTATGTTTGGTGAGGTTGCGATGTATCAGTCTGGTGATGCATCAATGTATAGTAGTGGAGCTCGTAATGAAAATACATTACAAGCAAATACAACTTTAGTTGCGGGAACTTCAGGAGTTTCACAATATAATTTTCATGAAATTACAATAGCGACCCAAAATACAGTATCATCTAATACTCAAATTAATTCAACAAGTTTTCTTCCAATATTATATCTTGATAGTGCACCAATAGATAATAGACTTGAATTCCCCGCACTTGAATATGATTTAGTTCTTGAACATGATGATGCGGGAATCGGACTTGAAGGTAGTGGAGATACTATTGGTTATGAAGATGACGATACATTAGTCTTGGATGATGGTTATTCTAGAATTCAATCGGAAGAATATTATGATTCTCTCACATTAGAAGATGGATATAATCTTGAATTAGAAGATGGTTCTTTAGTTACATTTTATAGTCTCATATTAGAAGATGATACAGGTGACCGTCTTCTAATGGAAGAAGATGTAGATGTATATGGTGTAGAAGTTACTGCTATTGCATTAGAATCTAGTGGAAGTGTTGGATTACAAGTTAGTAATTATCTACTTTCAGAACCTAGTGTAGAGTCAGTTAAAATTGTAAGTGAAGATCCTCATGATGTTTTTAATATTAATTCTGAAGTTTCCCATGATGAATATTATATTATACTTGAAGATACTAGTGGTGATAATCTCATACTAGAAACAGGTTTTGCATTTATAGGTTTTGATACTAGTGTAGATCCACCAAATCTATTAGTGTTGGAAATTGATGAGGTTGAGTATTCTACTAATTTTAAAGTTGTAGAACGTAGTGCTTATGAAGGATTCTCAATTCCTAAGATTCAATTCCCAGAAGCATCTTCAGGTGCTGTTCATATTGATATGGGATTTGGAAGTCAACTTAGACTTGAAACAGATATATTTGCAAATATTAAACTTGAATATACAGCTTTTGATAATCTTATAACAGAGGGTGGTGGTAGTTTAGTTGCGGAGAATGGAGATAATTTTGTATTTGTAGATGATGAAAATTTAAAACTGGTAGAGGGTGAAACTGGTGAATTATTAAAAGAAGATGGTGGAATAATTCTCTTAGAAGACCAACCAGATCCAGAAACAGAAGGATTTGATTTTGACCTCTTAATGTTGGAAAGTACAGAAGGGGCATTCCCTGTTTATCTTGCAATGGAAGATTCCATGCAAGATGAGATTGATTCTTTACATGAAATACAGATTAATCCAATAGCTTATGATAAAGATGATTCTCCTGTTCCAATTTTAGTAGATCCTACTGATGATACACCAGACCAAATTTGGCATACAGAGGCAGGAGATAGATTTATCTATGAAGCTCCTCTTTATTCTAAAGCTTCTGCAATTGTTAAACACGGTCCTATCGAAACGCCATGGGGAACTGGTAAAACTTCAGCATATAATGTTCCAGTTGCAGGAGCTATTAATGCTACTATGGGTGAAGCATTTGAACTTTTAGCTGAAGATGACAAAAGATTTGTGACAGAATCTTCGGGAGTGTTAAGAAGTTTTGTTTCAGAAAGTGGAGACAGATTTGTTCTTGAGCATGATAGTAATCTCGGACTTGGAGATACAAGTTCTGGTGAAGATGGTTATGTATATGCTTTAATTTCTGATGTGTATGATCGTCAACCTAGTATAACAGGAACAGATACAAAATTTAGTGAAGAGTTTAATGCACCAATTGTTCTTGAAGATTTTTCAGATGAAAATCGTACTACACAAACTGCTACTTATATTGAATTACAAGATGCTACTAACGATGGAGATTTGATTCTTATTGAGGGTGGAGACAGAGTATTTGTTCCAATAGTTCTTGAAACTGCTACTGGTGATGGAAATCTTGCTCTTGAAAATACTGATGCATACGCTTCCAGAAAACTTCTTTATACAGAATATCTTGATGTTATTATTGAAGAAGAAGTTATTGCTCAAGAAGAAGATTTTAAAATGTTAATGGAAGCGGATACTGGTGTAGTATCACAAACTCTTATTTCTGAAAGTGGAACAGATACTTTAGTATTAGAACACATAGTTGGAGATTATGGTACAGAACCAAATCCATTAGAAAATATTTCACAGGGAGATTCTTATATTGAGGATTTTGTTGCAAATCTAGCTCTTGAGGATGATGGTAGTATAGTTCTTGAAGAAAGAACACCTACTGGACTTGGAACTATTTTCCTTTTAGAAAATGGGGATAGATTATTGGATGAGGTTAGTGGTTCAAATCTTGATACAAATACTGCCTTTATTCTTAATGAAGACTCTTATGTGGAAACTTATGCAAGTGGTCAACTTATAAGTCTTAATAGTACTTCAGATTCATTACATCAAGTAGAGCTTACAGGAGATGTTATATTTCCATACGGAGTGAATATTAATGGAAAAATACAATTTGAAGGTGAGTACTCTGGTGACACTGCTACTGTTTCATCACAAGCAAGTGATTATCTACTTGAAGTTGATTTTGGAAATATAGCTCTTGAGGATGGTTATCATGTATTAAATGAAGATGGTGATAAGACCAAGAGAAATGCTTCAGATTCAACAGCTCGTAATTATAAGATTGAATATGGTATATACACTCAGGATAGTGTGGTTGGTGATACTAGATACATGAAAGTTGAAGAGGGTACAACCGATTGTAATAATATTGGAAGAAATTATATGTTCGTAATTAATGGATTCAAGAGTACAGATGGAAGTCCTGCTGGAGATATTACTCTTGAAGAAATTGAAGAAAGAATAGGTAATGATATAATATTGGAAGATGGTGGTATGGTTCTTGTAGAGGATGGAGAATTGACTCAAGATCCAAATGCATTATTACTTGAAGATGAATCTACTTATTTAACATTTGAAGAAAATAATTCAATACTCATGGAAAGTGATGTAGGATATACAAATAAATTATTAAATTTTGAATCGGCCAAACATAGAATTGAGTATATAGCCAATAATACTTTCATGAAATTTTCTAATGAAACTCATTTATTTAACGATATGTCCATACGGGCAAACCATTTAGAACAAGTTCCAGCTTGACTAAATATATAAGAATAATAACAACTCAAATATTTTTGGAGGAATTTTAGATGCCTGCTTTAGTAACTAATAAATTTCGTATCCACAATGCGAAGCAATTTGTGGAAGCATTTGATGAGGTGTCCTATTCTTCGGGCGGTACAGTTACAGACTCGAGCGGGCTCCTCAATACAAATATGTATCTTTTTATCGGTAAAGTTACGGCTTGGTCCGATGATACAACCCCACCAACTCCTACCGATGCGGTGGCTAATACACACTATGAGAACTGGCGAGATATGATTGCCGCTAAGAAGATTACTTCTTCAGATGTTTCTCATGTTGTTCCAAGAAAAAATTGGACTAATAATACCAGTTATTTTGCATATACACATGCTGAGGCTGATCTTCATAGTCAAGATTTTTACGTTATGACAGATGTTTATAATGTGTATAAATGTTTGGCGAATAGTGATACAACATCTGCTGGTGCAGTTGCGTCAACTTCTACAGTTAAACCAACTGGAACTGGAACAAGTATCATTAAAACCTCAGATGGATATCAATGGAAATTTATGTATCAAATTTCTGCGGCTGATGCCTTGAAGTTTGTTACACCAAATTATATTCCTGTTGATACAGTTAGAAGAGCGAATGGTTATCTTGCAAACACATACGATAATTCGCCAGGACAAAACCAATATGATGTGGAAGTAGCAGCCGGTTCTAGTGGTAATGGTTCAATAGAAACTGTACACCTAACAACTCGCGGGTCTGGTTATCTTGGTGAGGCTGGTACATTAACTGCCGTCACAAATTCATCTACTTTCACAATAGCTGGTGCTGCATTTGTTAATGATGATTGTATCGTAAATAATGATATTTACATGACAAGTGGAAATGCTAGTGGTCAAGGTGGAACAATTATTGACTTTGTAACATCTTCAAAAGTAGTTACAATCAATACAAGTGGTGGAGGAACAGCTGTTGGATTTGCTAATACTCCAGCTGCAACCGATACTTATACTATTGGACCTAAAGTAGTAGTTTCTGGTGATGGTCAGGGAGCAAATGTAAAATGTACTGTTAATGCTTCTGGTGCTGTTAATGCGGTTGGAATTATCGCGGGTGGAAATAACTATTCTAATGCAACAATTTCAATTGTAGCCAATACTAGTCAATCGGGAACTCTTTCAAATCCAAGTCCAGCTGCTGCTTTAACTCCTATTGTTGGTCCGGCCGGTGGACATGGTTCAGATGCTGTTAAAGAACTTGGTGGATATTATGTTATTACTAATGCTCGTCTTGAGTATTCGGAATCTAATAACTTTACTACAAATAATGATTTCCGTAAAGTTGGACTTGTTGCACAACCAAAATTTGCAAATGGAGATTTTGCAACATCTTCAGTTATAGACCAAGCAACTACCATTGTTTTATCTTCATGGAATGGTACACAATATACTGCTGATGAATTGATTACAGGTGCTACTTCTGGTTGTACTGGTAGAGTAGTAGACTTTACATCAAATAATACTCTTAGAATGACAGACATTGTTCCTTCTGGAAATTCAACAACCGCTGGATATAATGGTGTTTATGGGTATTTTACAAATACAGAAATTATTGCAGCTAATACTACTGGTGCTGGTGGCTCGGGAGCGTCTGCCACAGCAAATGGTTCTGGTGCAGTTAGTGGTGGAGACTTAACAAGATTTTCGGGAGATGTTCTCTATGTAGAAAATCGTTCTCCTGTTACTCGTGCGAGTGACCAAATTGAAGATATCAAATTAGTGGTAGAATTCTAATAAAAGCTTAGGACAATTATAAATGGCACTTACTACAGATTTTAATGTTGATCCTTATTATGACGATTATAGTGAATCTAAGAATTTTTACAGAGTTTTGTTTCGTCCCGGCTACGCAGTTCAAGCTAGAGAAGTAACACAACTACAAACAATTCTTCAAAAACAAATTGAGAGAAATGGTAGACACACATTTGAAGAAGGAAGTATTGTTCTTGGATGTGAACTGAATTATGATAATGAAGTTAAATCAGTAAAACTTGAAACTCAATTTGCTGGAGCAGATTTATCTCTTGATGGATTTGCTAATGGTATTGTTGTCGGAGGCAGTTCAAATGCTAGAGGTAGAATTGTAGCTACTGCGGCATCAACAGCTGCAGACCAACCTACATTGATGTTTCATTATTTAAATAATAATACATTTAATGATGGTGAAACTCTAACAGTAGAAGGTTCAACAACTCAAGCAAATACTGTAAGTTCTGCTGGTGCTTCTGGAATAACTGGAGCTACTGGTAGTGGTGCGGTAGTTAGTATTGATTCTGGTGTATTTTATGTTGGGGGATTTTTCGCCTTTAAAGATGCGGAAACTCTTATTCTTGAAAAATATTCAAGTACACCATCTTATAGAGTCGGAATACAAATTACAGAAACAATAATTACAAGTGATGCAGATGGTACGCTTTTAGATCCTGCACAAGGTGCTTATAACTATGCCGCTCAGGGTGCTAATAGATTTAAACTTACTTTAGCTCTTGCCGCTAAACCAACTTCTGCCACAGATCCAATAGAAGCAGTCGCCGATGATAATTTTTTCCAACTTTTAAAGGTTAATGATGGATTAAAGATTCAGGAAGTTAAATATCCAATTTATACTGAATTAGAAAAGACTCTTGCACGTAGAACTTTTGATGAATCTGGTGATTATACTGTTACACCATTCAATCTACAATTAGTAAGTCATCAAGGTATTACTGGAAGAACTGCGGCTTCTGGTGTCGGTTCAACTATGCTTGGAACTGGAACTTTATTTCAATCTGAGTTATCAAGTGGAGATATAATTTATCTATCTGGAACTCCCGCTAATACTGCCACAATTGATACTATAGCAAGTAATACATCGACAACTTTAACAGGGGCTGGAGGTAGTCCTTTAGCGATAGGTGTAGCTACTGCTAACCAATCTATTCATTTTGAAAGTAAATTTTCTGCAGGACTTGACCCAGGCAAAGCTTATGTCAAGGGATATGAATACGAAAGTATAGCCACCAAATTTGTAACAGTCGATAAGGGTAGAGATACTTTTACAGTTAATACCTATAGTTTGAATACTGCATTTGGAAATAAACTTTATGTTAAACAAGCCAATGGATATTTCGATGTCAGTAAACATGATATCGTTACTCTATATTGTGCAAATACTTCTACACAAAATGTAAGTGGAACAGGTTCAACAAATTTCCCAAAAAGAAATTCTCAGACAAAGATTGGTACTGCTAGAGTCAGAGATATGGATTGGTATTCAGCCTCTGGTAATACTGGTAATACCTCTCATTCTCATTCCGATTATGTACTTTATCTTTATGATGTAAGAACTTCCAACAATAAGTCAGGAGTAGTAACAGATTCCATATATTATTCAGAGGATTCTACTCAAAATGAAAGTTATTCAAATTCTACAGTTAGTACTTTTGAACCAAGATTAGATTTAGTTAGAATTGGAACAGCAAATACTGGTCATGTAGCTCTTTCTGGTACTGGTCTTTGTAATTATCATATTGGTGGTACTGCTACAGCGAATGGAGATTTTGATAAACTCTCTAAAGTTGAGGGTGCGTATGTTGGAGCTACTGTTAAAATTGTCACTCCAAATCTTAATATGTTGATTGGTTCAGACGATTCAGGTTCTCCTGACGTATCAGCCAATGCATTGTATAATATCTCTTTAGAAAATCCAAATAACACAGATTATAATGCAGAGGGTGGTGGAGTTATTATATTGGAAGACCAAGCAGGAATTTCAAACACAACTTATACAAGAACTATAATTGGTCAAGAAGGAAGTGGAACTTCATCCAATACTACACTTATTCTTGATTCTAATATGACTCGTAGACCTTCAATGGTTGCAAACTCTACTGGTGGGGCAGAGGCATCACTATCATCAACTTTTGATGTTCAATTCCAATTAAAAGATGCAGAATCAGTAGCAGTATGTAATACTACTGTCAGACAGTCTTCTGCAGAAGTGGATGAATTATCAAGATATAATTCAATACCAACCGCTAATGCAGTATTAAAAGAATCACAATATAATTCTCTAATCTTCGCTCTTCCTGACCAACCAGTAGAGAAAGTTGCAAACGTATCTTGGACATTTAAGAGAACAATTTCTTCTTCAGCATCAACTGCAGGACTTATAACAATTAACTTATCTGGTGAAACTTTTCCATCTACTGGTACTCTTAGTACATCATTGGCCGAAGAACTGTTCGTAGTTGTAGCAAATACTGCCAGTTCAGCTGGTGAAGCAAATACAGGAGTTAAATTATCTAGAGGTCAATATGTAAGTCTTAGTGGTGCTGATGGAGTAGATAGACCAGTAGTAATTAATGAGGCCGGAACACAGGCTTTGATTTATTGTAATACTGGTTCAACATCACCAAATGTATTTAATGTAACATATACTGCTAAAAAAGTTACTTCAGGCCAAGGACAAGCTGGAGGTGTGAGAGCAAAATCTTTAGCAGTAGGAAATACTACTTATTCTACTGGAAGTCAAGGTTCTCCAGCTGCTATACAATCTCTTGATGCACAAGTAGCCAAGGGTCAATTTGTTGTTACTGCACCAACTAGAGAAGTTGGAACAAAAATTGAACTTCCTGTATCAGATGTATTTAATATAGTCAAAGTAGTAGATTCGGGTTCAACAAGTACTAAAGTAACTACTGCGATGTTGTCAGCAACTGCTAATAATATCACCAATAGTTATTCATTAGATACTGGTCAAACAGATAATTATTATGGTCACTCTTCAATATCTTTGAAGCCTGGACAACAACCACCCAATGGTCAAATACTTATAATTTATGACCGCTTTTCACATCCATCAAGTGGTGGTTTCTTTTCAGCTAATTCTTATCCAGCTACTGGTTCGTATGATGGAGGGACAAAGACATTTTCTTATTCAGCAATTCCAAAATATACAAGTGCTGTTACTGGTGAAGAATATAGACTTTCAGATGTATTAGATTTCAGACCTATAGTAAAAACAAACACAGGTGGAACTTCGGGTGGGGCTACTGCAGTAGCTTATGATTTTGCAACTAATACTGATGCATTGGATTCTGATACAATTCTTGTTCCTGACTCCGATACATCAACTACTCTTGATTACAATTATTATCTTCCAAGAATTGATAAACTTGTATTAACTAGAGATAGACAATTTGAAGTTCTGAAGGGTAAAGCAGATACTAATCCTGTTGCTCCACCAGACGATGAAGATTCAATGACACTTTATACATTGAATATTCCTGCATATACTTTTGCTCTTACAGATATTGAGACTAGGTACATAGACAACAAACGCTTTACAATGCGGGACATTGGTAAAATTGAGAAAAGAGTTGAAAGACTTGAATACTTTACCTCACTTAGTCTTTTAGAAAAAGAAACAGAAGCTAGAGATATTACTTCTGATGGTTCAAGGGACTCACTATTCAATACTACAGGAAGTCGATTCAAGAATGGAATTTTAGTAGACCCCTTTGCTGGTCATTCGATAGGTGATGTAACAAGAAATGAATATAATTCAGCAATACACTTTGCAGAAAAACAATTACGACCTGCATTCTTTTCGGACAATTTCAGGTTCAACTACAATTCAGCTTCAAGTAATAATGCAACGAAAACTGGTGATTTAATTAC
>VTLG01005320.1_pt1 | contig 23461 bp, 36 predicted proteins | sample 4694571 | NCBI WGS metagenome assembly VTLG01 (sample SAMN12604809, study PRJNA352737) | marine metagenome | biome: ENVO:00000447; feature: ENVO:00000209|ENVO:00000569|ENVO:01000036; material: ENVO:00002151; isolation source: viral sequences binned using virsorter ...
CACATGTTAATATTATGTCAATATTAATATGTTTTTTTGGGAAGAGGCATTCAGGGAATTCCCTGAGCAATTATTAAAATAATATGGGAAGATTAAAAAAACCAACAGCATTAAAAAAACAGGAAGGAACATTTAGATCTGATAGGGATGGGAATAAGTTAGAGCTTCCTTCATCTATGCCTGTACTACCTGATTATATAAGTGATCAAGCTAAAACATACTATCTAGCTACTGCATCAAAATTACACAAGATGAATCTAATTAATGATGTAGATGATACAGCTTTAGTTCTTTTGGCAGAAGCATATGATGATTACAGGAAGGCTAAAGATTACATAGATAAACATGGAGATGTATATTCAGTAACTAATCAAGCTGGAGAGATTTTGTGGAAGATGCATCCTAAAGCTAGGATAATGAGTGAATCATGGTTAAGAGTAAAAAAGATGTTATCTGAATTTGGATTAACTCCTTCAGCTAGAGCTAAATTAAATGCAGTAGAAGATAAAGTAATTACATTAGATGAATTATTAAATGATTGATAAGAAGAAAGGAAATAGAGTAATAAATTTTATAGAGAGAATCTGTACTCATGTTGCAGGACCTAAAGCTGGAGATCCATTTATTCTAGAACAATGGCAGAAGGAGGATATTATACATCCAATTTATTCTAATGTAGATGATGAAGGAAACAGAATAAAAAAAGAGATATATTTAGAGATTCCTAGAAAGAATGGAAAATCAGCTTTAATGTCATGTTTAGCATTATGGCATCTTTTCGATCCTGATACAATTGGAGGGCAAGTTATATCGGCAGCAGCAGATAGATCTCAGGCATCTATTATATTTAATGCAGCCAAACAGATATGCCTAAACTCTCCTGTTCTTATGCAACAGACAAAGGTAATGCGAAACTCTATTATAAATTTAAAAACTAATACTAACTATCAGGTAGTTTCTGCTGATGCTCCTAGAAGTTTAGGGTTATCATGTACTGCTGTATTTATGGATGAATTACTAGCTCAGCCTAATAGAGAGCTATATGATGTTTTACGAACTTCACAAGGTACTCATAAGAATCCTATATTCTTCAGTATCTCTACTGCTGGATATGATACAACATCCATATGTTATGAAGTTCATGATTATACTAATAAAGTAAACAATGGAGTAATTCAAGATGTATCATTCTATGGAAAGATATACTCTGCATCTAAAGATGATGATCCATTTGATTCTGATACTTGGAAGAAGGCTAATCCTAATTATGGAATATCAGTACAGGAAACATATCTAGAGGAGCAATCTAGAAAAGCTCAAAACATAGGATCTACATTAAATTCATTTTTAAAATATCATTTGAATATATGGGTATCATCATCTGAGAGATGGCTCAAAGCAGGAGAATGGGCTATGTGTGGAGATACATTTGATAAGGATATGTTATTGGGAGCTGATTGTTATGCTGGATTAGATTTATCTAAATCTCATGATTTATCTTCATTAGTTTTATACTTTCCTGATGTAGATGGCAAAAATTATATCATTCCATTCTTTTGGATTCCTGAAGAAAGTATTAAGGGTAGATCCATGAAGAAAGGAGTTAATTATGATGTTTGGGAAAGAAATGGATTTATAGAAGCTACAGAAGGGAATGTTATAGATTATGGATTAATAAAGAAAAGAATCCTAGAGATTAATGATATGTATAATATTATTAGAATAGGGTATGATAGAAAGTATGCTACAGAATTAATATTATCTTTGTTTAATGAACATGGAATAGATTGTTCAGAAGTAGCACAGGGAAGTTATACATGGACACCAGCTATTGTAGAGATGGAGAATCAAATTAAGGCTAAAACTTTACAGCATGGAGGCAATCCTATTTTAACATGGAATGTAGATAATGCAGTAATATTATTTGATGAGAATGATAATAAGAGATGGAGCAGAAGGAAATCATCAGAGAAAATAGATGGGATAGTAGCTTTGTGTAATGCAATGGTTGAATATCTTGATGACAGGAAATCAGATGATTTAGAAACAGAAATAGTATTTATATGATAACAGTAGAGTTCGCAATGATTAAAGGGTTATGCTTTGGTATAACAATGGATGACAATGAAATTAGATTCTTTCTAGGAATCTTATATATAGGTTTAATATTTGAGTAAAAAAAAACTCCTCTAATATGAGGAGTTTCTTAGTTTAATAAGTTGATCTCTGAGAATATTCTTTTCTTCTTCTAACTTATCTAATTGCTTTTGATATGTACTGACAAAGTTTCTCAGTAAATCTTGATTATCTTTACTTAATCCTTTGTAAAGGATAATCATTGCTTTTAGTTTTTCATCTGCATTCATAATAATTTATTTAGGGTTAAGGGAGCATTAAGCTCCCATTTTTTTCGTTTCTAATAATGAATTTTGTATTGTCATGTTTAAAGCATTATAACAAACTAGATAAGCAAATTGCATTTCGTCTTTGCTAGTGTTTAATGTGTTATAACCTAAAGTTTTAGCTTTGTTTACAAATTCAGAGTAGTTTAAATTTTTCATAATTTCTAGGGTTTTTTTTTAATTATAGTGCTAAGATAAACATTCTTTGATAACTACCAAAATTATTTCAATCTTTTTTAAAAATATATACATATATTGCATAATTGTATAATTATACCTAGTTAAGTGTGGGATTACTAGATAGAATCAAAGGAGTATTCTCTCCTAAAAAAGAAGAAAGATTTTTCAATAATACTACCTTTTTCTCTAATAATAACTCAGGAGTAGTTTCTTCTAAGGAACAAGCTATGAGCATTGCTGCTGTAACAGGATGTGTTAGAGCTATTTCTACAGCAGTAGCATCTCTTCCATTATCATTATACAGAAGAGAAGAAGATGGAGATAAGATTCTAGAGAGATCTCATATATTATATAAATTACTTCATAGTACTCCTAACTCTATTAATACATCTTATACATGGAGAGTACAACAGATGATTAATTTGTTGCTAGAGGGTAATGCTTATTCTGTTATAATTAGAAATAATCAAGGTATTCCTGTTGAGCTGATGCCATTAGAATCTTCTAATGTTAGAGTTATTAAATATGAAGAGAGTATCTTCTATGAAGTTCAGGGAGTAGATCAGCCATTAAATAGTTTTGATGTACTACATATATCAGGCTTATCATTTGATGGATGTTATGGTTATTCTCCTTTACAGATGTATGCATCTACTTTAGGGCTAGGAGTAAAATCTAGAGAATATGCTTCTAACTATTTCTCTAATGGAGGTAATATATCAGGATATTTAAAATCTCCTTCTCCATTAAAGCCTGAAACTATTGAGCAGTTAAGATATAGCTGGAATCAAAAATATTCAGGGATAGGGAATGCTCATACCACAGCAGTACTTCCTAATGGAATAGAATACCACAGAATGAATCTTACTCCTGCTGATTCTGATTTAATCAGACAGATGGAGTTTACTAGAGAAGAGATTGCATCTATATTTGCAGTTCCTCCTTCTCAGATTGGTATTATGAAAGATTCATCTAGTAGAGCTAATGTTGAAGAGCAGAGCATTATGTTCTATAGAAATTGTTTACTTCCTTATTTAGTAAATATAGAACAGGAGCTAAACAAAAAACTACTTAGAGATGATGAGAAGGAAAATTTATTCTTTGAGTTTAATGCTTCAGGTATACTCAGAGGAGATATAGAGAGTAGATATAATGCTTACAGTATAGCTCGTCAATGGGGATGGCTATCTGCTAATGAGATAAGAACATTAGAGAACATGAATAAAGTTGAAGGCTTGGATGAGTTTCTTACTCCTCTAAATATGTCTGATGCTACTAAAGAAGATATAGATGAAGAATAATAATTTAGAAACTAGAAACATAGATGCATCATCATTTGAAGTTCGTCAGGATGATAATGGTGATATGTTTATTGAAGGCTATGCATCAGTATTTGATAGCAGATCTAAAAATCTTGGAGGATTCTATGAATATATAGATAGGAGTGCTTTTGAGAATACAGATATGTCTAATACTGTTGCATTGATTAATCATAGTAATGATTATGTATTAGGACGATCTCCTCAAACTCTACAATTAGAAGTAGATGAGAGAGGTCTTAAATATAAATTGCAATTAGGGAATCAGTCATATGCAAGGGATTTATATGAAAGCATTCAGAGAGGAGATATTAACTCTTCTTCATTTGCTTTTACAATTGCTAAAGGAGGAGATACATGGGAGAAAAGAGATGGAGAGGTTATTAGAACTATTAGTTCTATTGATACTCTTTATGATGTTTCTCCTGTAACTACTCCAGCATATGCATCAGCATCAGTTAGTGCTAGATCCCTAGAACAAGCTGAATCCTTAACAGATAAAAAAGAGGAAATAAAAGAGGTAACTCCAAAGAGTTATTATCAAAAGTTGAAACTTAGATTATTAAAAAAGAAAAACAAATGAACAGTTTAAAACTAAAAGAAGAGAGATCTTCAGTAATGGAAAAACTAGATACTCTAGTTAAGTTAGCAGAAACAGAAAATCGTGAATTATCTGCTGATGAGAATGTGGAGTTTGATTCAATGACTGAGAAAGTTGATGAGTTAAATAAAAACATTGAAAGAGCTGAAAAGCTAGAAAGCATTCAATCATCTTTGGCAGCTACATCAGGAGTAGATTTAACTCCTAAAGCTCCAAAAGAACAAACTCAATATCGATTTACTGATGCAGTTAAAGCTGCTTATACAGGTAGAATGGAAGGGTTAGTTAAGGAGATGGATGCTGAATCTCGTTTACAAGAGCCAAATCGATTAATTCGTGGAGTTGGTATTCCTATGGGAGTATTGCAACAGAGAGCTGATGCTAATGCAGTAGCAGTTCCTCCTGTAGAATTAGGATCTTATACAGATCAGTTATTTGCTAATTCTGTACTTCGTGAAGCAGGAGCAAATATTTATACAGGGATGACAGGTGATAGAAAGATGCCAATAGTTCAAAATGTAGCTTCATCATGGGTTGCAGAATCTACTTCTAATGTAACTGAAGTAGAAGCTATCGGAGATTTAACTTCAGTATCTTTAGAGCCAAAGAAATTAATTTCTGTTGTAAATATGACATCTGAGTTACTTACTCAGAATACAGGAGCTGAGGCAGCATTTAGAAAAAACATGGCAGCATCTCAAATAGCTACATTAGAAAAAGCATTACTACAAGCTAGTGCTACTACTACAGGAGGTCCTGATTCTATTTTTAATGATGCTACTGATATTACAGGAGATGCATTAACTGCTGCTATTGCTTACACTATGGAAGGTAATTTAATTGGAGCAGGTGTTAATCCAGCTATTGCTAGATTAGGATTCTTATTTAATGCTAAGGCATTAGCTACTGCTAAAGGATTAGCTGCTGTATCTTCAGTATCTCCTTTAGTTGATCCTATTGCTAAAACTTGTAATGGATATAACTACTATGTATCTTCTAATGTAGGACATGGTGGATCTGATGCAGACCAAATTTTGTTCGCAGATTTCAGCCGATTCCATATTGGAGTTTTTGGATCTTTAGATTTAATTTTCGATCCATACAGTTTAGCTGGTGCAGGGCTAGGTCGTATAGTTGCTAACTCATTGTTTGATGGTGTTGCTACTACTCCTACTGTAATAGCTAACAAGATTACATCATAATAACTGATTATTAATAAAGAGGGGGAGGAAACTCCTTCTCTTTTATATTTTGTTCAATGGGATATAATTATGTATCATATGCTTCAGGAGTTCCTTATAATGCAGGTACTCCATATCAATTAGGGAGATATTTATTATCTACTGCTGCTACAGCTACTGCTGTTTCTGTTGCTGAGGTTAGGGAACATTTACGAATTACTGCAATAGATTCAGGAGAAACTACTTATCTAACAAACTTGATTAATGTAGCTACTGAAATGGTGCAGAATTATACAGGTCAAATATTATTAGATTGTAAATATGATTTGCATCTTCCTTACTTTATAAACAGAATAGATATAAATAGAGGGGTAGTTAGTAGTATTGATCATGTAAAGTATTATGATAGTTCTAATAGTTTACAAACCATAACAGCTAGTAATTATTCTTTTGATGGTGGGCATAATGATATAGGTGATCAATCTCCTACAGGAGGTTTTATATTACCAGCAGATAATTATAACTATCCTGATACTTATCCTAGAATGGATGCAGTAAGGATAAAATTTAATGCAGGGTATGATAATGCTTCATTAGTTCCTATGGCTATAAAACAAGCTATGTTATTAATTATTGGAGAGTTTTACACTAACAGAGTAAACAGAGTTCACACTATGCCTACTCTTGCAGAGTATTTATTAAATCCATATAAATTAGCTACTATATAATGTCTAATGAAATTAATATAGGTGATTTTTCTGATTTAGTATACTTAGAGTTTGCAGCTAAGAGTAATGCTAATGATTATGGAGAATCTACTAATTCATGGACAGCTCATAGTACATTATGGAGCAAGATAGAATATTTATCAGGATCTTCTGATATAGGAAATCAAGTTGAGCAAAATATAACTAAGATAAAAGTAACAGGTAATTATATTGATTATAAAGATTTATTAGCTAATCCCTATCTATATAGATTGAAAATTAAAGATCCTACTAATACTACTTTCTTTTATTTCTTTATTACTGAAGTTAAGCCTGTAGGATTTAGAAATAGAGAATTTATAGAGATATATTCAAAAGGTAGAGTGTAATGAGTGCTAACTTTGGTAAAGATCAGTTTACTCTTAAAGTAGATAAAAATCAAGTATTAAACATTGATAAGATGCTTAGAGAGATTTCAGCAGTAATGGAAAAACCTAAATATAAGAGGTTTAGAACTAATTTAGCTAAAGCTGGAGGTAAGATTATACAGAAGGAAATTAAGAAGAGAATACCTAAGAGAAAATTTCCATTAGGAGTAACAGGGAGATATAGTACTCCTAAAGTATCAGGTAAGTATAAAGCTCCTAAAGGATATGGAGTATTAAGTACTTATCAGCCTATAGGAACTGCTAAGAAATCAGTTAAAGTTTTTCAATCTAGATTAAACAGAAGATATAATGATGTTACTGTAGGACCTGTAACTAAGAGAAATAATAAAAATCCTAAATTTGATGGATGGTATGTTAGATTCTTAGAGCAAGGAACTAAGCTGAATCAATCATGGCAATTAGGAGGACAGCCAATAAGAAGAGCTGTAGCTTCAGGAGGGAGAACTGCATTGAGTACAATGGAAAAAATGTTAAAAGATAAATTTAATACAGTTCAGAGTACTTATGCTAGTAGGTAAAGTTATATATAATATATTATCTAATAATGGGAATGTTAGTGGTGTAACTACTAATATAAAGCCTGTATTCTTCCCTGATCCAAACAAGGCTCAAGATCCTGAAGTGGTAACTCCTTCTATAGTATATGAAGTAACTAATACTGATACTACAGATGTAAAAGGACAAGTATCTCCTGTAGATGTATATCAAGTTTTAGTAACTACTTTGCATGATGATTACTCTTCAGCTACATCTTTAGCAGAATTTGTAAGAACAGCATTAGATCATGTATCAGGGACATATAACACTATAAAAGTAGATAGTATCTTTTTTATAGATTCAGACGATAACATAATTCAAAAAACTCATCAAGGACAATCTGCTATATTTGTAATAGAGCAATTGTACAGAGTGAGAGTAAAAAGATAAAACTATGAAGATATATTTCATAAAAAAATATTCTAAGATGTTTAAACCTATGAATGTAGGAGATTCTGCTGATGTTTGTAATCAGTCGGCAGAAAAATTGATTGATGAAGGAGTTGCAGTATTAGAATGGGATAACAAGTATTTAAAAACAAAAAAAGAAAAAAAGTAAAAAATGGCGACAAGTAATATTTTTAATGGGACAGATATAGGGTTATATATATCGACATCATCAGGAGGAACTTATACAGCAATAGCTTTCTCTCAAGATGCATCTCTTTCTCTAGCAATGGACACAAGAGAAATAACTAACAAAGCATCATCAGGTTATAGAGAGTTGCTGGAATCTACTAGATCAGGATCTGTATCAGGTAATTTCTTTTATGCAGAAAAAGATTCTTCAGCAGCAGCAGTATATGGGTTTGATGATTTGTTTGGATATTTTAATGGCAGAACTAAAATCTATGTTAAGATAGCTACAGCAGAAACAGGAGATAAATACTATACAGCAGCAGGATATATAACTGCTCTAGAAGTATCAGCTCCTGTAGAAGATAATGCTACTTGCTCTCTAACTATAGAATTAACAGGTGCTATTACTGAAGGAACAAATTAATATTAACTAAATATAAATCATGCAAACAGTAACATTAAATGAAAAAGAATATCCTGTTCATTTTGGGATAGGAGCTTTGAGAAAGTTTTCTAGTCATGCTAAAATACCTTTATCTGCCTTTACAGATGGAGATATGATGAAGGGATTAACATTAGATGATTTAATGTGTTTAATACACATAGCATTTAAAGAAGGACATAGAAAAGCAAAAAAGAAATTTTCTTTAGATGTTGATGGGTTGTGTGATTTGATTGATGATACAGAAAATGGTATAGAGAAGATAATGGATGTTTTTGGATCTACAATGCCATTTTCTGAGGGAAAGTAGAAAAGGCTTCAGGAGGGGATAATTCCTCTTCTGAGCCAATTACTTTTGATAAGATTGAGCAGCAGGGTTTAGGAGTATTAGGATTAACTCCTGATGCATTAAATGATTTAACTTTCAGAGAATTTGATAATGCTCTAAAAGGATATTATAATAATCAAGAACTATTAGATCGTTCTAAGTGGATTAGATGTAGATGGCAAACTACATTGCTATTAAATGTACATCTAGAAAAAAAGCATAGAGTAAAACAAACAGATTTAATTACATTTGATTGGGAAAGTAAACATAAAAAAATGACATCTGAAGAAATAAAGGCTTTAGGTGATAGATTAAAGCATTTCTAATGGCAGAATCTAGATTAAATGTACTTGTAGGAGCTAAAATACAAGGATTAACTCAAGGATTAAAAAAAGCAAAGAGATCTCTAAGAAAGTTTGAGAGGAATACTGCTGCTATGGGTAGAACATTAACTACTAGCCTAACTGTTCCAATGTTAGGTTTTGCAGCAGCTAGTATTAAAGCATTTGATCAACAAGCTAAAGCAGAAGCTGGATTAAGAACTGCATTAGGACAGAATGAACAGGCTTTTAGATCTTTAACTGAACAAGCTAAAGAACTTCAAAAAATTACATTATTTGGTGATGAAGAAACTATAGCAGCACAAACTATGTTAGCTACTATGGGACTAGAAGAGGATGCTATTAAAAGGCTGATTCCATTAGTTCAGGATATGGCTACTGCTAAAGGTATGAATCTAAAAGCAGCAGCAGATTTAGTAGCTAAATCAGTTGGAAGTTCTACTAATGCATTATCTAGATATGGAATTACAATAGAAGGAGCTGTAGGCTCTACAGAAAGATTAGATTCAGCAGTATCTTCCTTATCAACAATGTTTAAAGGACAGGCAGAAGCATCTGCATTAGCTGGAGCAGGAGCATTTACTCAGCTAAAAAATTCTATGATGGATTTTGCTGAAGAAGTAGGTAAGGCATTAATGCCAATGTTAAAGCCATTAAGAAAAAGATTGCAAGAAGCTACAGATAGATTATCTGAATTATCTACTGCTCAGATAACTGCTAAAATAAAAACTGCATTATTTGTTGGTGCTATAGGACCTTTATTAATTGGATTAAGTAAACTAGCAGCAGCAATAAGAGTATTAACTGCTCATCCTATAATGCTAATATTAACAGGAATAGCTGCATTAGCATATAAATTAAAGAATGAATTTACTCCAGCAGTAACAAATGCATTCAGAGAAGAAAGAAAATTATATCTTCTAAGAAAAAAATATGGAGAGGATTTAAAATCAGGAAAAAGAACTGCTACAGGACAGCTAGATGTAGGATTTTTAGTTAGTAGTGGAAGAGAGGAGGTAGAAACTGAAATAGCAAGAACAGAAGAAGCTATAGCATCATTAACAAAAGAGTTAGAAGCTGCAGGATATTTAGGAACTCCTATAGCAGAAGTTCCTTTATATGATTCTAAATCTAAAACTAATTGGAAGGCATTAAGAAAAACATTATTTGATTCTACAGAAGATTTAGGTAATTTACAAAGAGCTTTATCAGAAATAACAGATAAAGAAGCAGCAGCAGCATTAGCCCAAGAAAATTATAATAAAAAATTATTAGAAGGAACAGTAGTTACTGATGATTATGTTAAGTTAGTTCCTTCTATTGCAGAACAATGGGGATTAACTTTTGAGCCTGTAAATAATGCAATTAGTACAATTACAGAGAGTACTCGTACTATGGGACAAGTATTTTTTGAGCAGTTAGATGGGATTGTAGATGCTGCATTAAATACTCAACAATCTTTTAAAGAATTTGCTACTTCTATTCTAAAGCAAATGGCTAGAATGATAGTAAAAGCAATAATATTAGCAGCATTGTTATCTATTATATTTCCACAATCAGCAGCAGGTGGTGCTAATTTTATGGCTAATTTTAGTAATATGATGAAAGGAGCTAATGCTTTTAGTGGTAAAGCAGTTGGAGGATTTGCTAGTGCTGGTACTCCTTATCTTGTAGGGGAACATGGACCTGAATTATTTACTCCTTCAGGATCATCAGGAGGGCATATTAGTTCAGCTTCACAAACTGCTAACATGATGACTATTCCTGATGTAAGAATATCAGGGGAAGATTTATTAATAGTTTTTGATAGAGCTAACAGGCACAGAAATTCATTAGGTTAATATGGCTTATAAAAATTATACTGCTACATTTTATTCTGAAAGGAATAATAGATTTGATTTAGAATTATGGAGTAAATCTGATTCTTCTACAGGCAATACTTTTGAAACAGGGAAAGGAGGTTTTAGGTTATCATATAAGGGAAGTGATAACAGAAAAGATACAGTTATGCCTTCAGAACTTACTTTTCAATTTATAGTTCAAAATGCAACACAGCAAACATTCTTAACTACTTTATTAGCAGCAGATGATGGAGAGTATTTTTTAGTAGCTCGAAGAAATTTTGTGATTATATGGTTTGGAAATCTTAACTCAGGTTATGATTCTATAGAAAATGATGTTTTTCCTTATGAGATAACATTAAAAGCTAATGATTTCTTAGGGGAATTAATGAATGATAAAACTTATTATGATATAGAGGATAGTCCTGTTTTAAAAATAGGAAAAGTTTTATTAGATTATTATGTTACTAGAACTGAAATTTATACTCATTTTTTAGCTGATGTATTTCCTAGAGGTAACAATGAATTAATATTTTTTACTAATAATAGATGGACAGGAGATAATGTTTTCTCTAATGCTGATACATATAATAGATTCTTTATGAATTATATAGATTCTAGATTATTTGAAGCAGGATCTAATGAGGTAGGAAAATATTATAAATCAGATGCATTTCAAGAAGTTTTGAAATGTTGGGGAATGAAAATGTTTATTGCAGATGGTAGGGTAATGGTTATTCAACCAGCAGGATATATAGATAATACAACAAAAATTCAAAGGCTTCCTCATGATGGATCAGGTGATTTAATTATAAATACTACTATAGATGTAGATAATAGACAGAATGCATCTAATGATTCATCAGTATCTCCTACAGTAGATTCAGGTTTTAATGGTACTTCATGGCTACAAAATCCAGCAGATTTTACTACATGGAGTTCATCAGGATCTGTTACTTCTATTACTGCTACTTCATTTAATATAGCTCTTACTACTACTTATATGTATGTAGATTTAACAGAAGGAGATTATAGAGTTTCTTTTTCACAAAATGATGTTACAACAAAAATAGTTTATGCTAATACATCATCAGCAGACAATGAATTATTAACTAGATCAGGAGAAGCTAATTTTAGTATAGGTGCTAGTGGTGGAAGATTAAAAATAATGGCTACTACTACAGGAACTAAAACTGTAGAGTTTATAGGTTTACAAAAGGGAAATTTTGAACATAGAAGATTTTTCACAGGGCAGAGATGGAGGTATTTAAGACCTATATCATCAGTTACAGGTACTTTTAATCATGGACAATCATCAGCAGTTGCTAATAGTAACTTTCCAGCTTCTACTGATACATCTGTTACTACATCTATATATTCTACTGCATTAACTAATATAGGAGCTTTCTCTACTGCACAAGCTGATAATATACAGATGCAGATAAATGTATTTTATGCAGAAAAATTTGATTATCTATCAGCAGCAAATAATTTTACTCATATAGGAGGAACATTAACACTAAAGTTAAAATTAGGAAGTTTATATTTATCAGGTACAGTAGGAGGGGATTTAACATGGGAATCTTCAGATAGTTCTTTTACAGTTAATGTACCTATTGCATTAATAGAAAATAATTTTCAGTCAGAATTTACTGTACAAACAGCAATGAATCCATATTGTAATTATTTTAAACCTAACTCTACATTACCTATATTCTTTTCAGGAACAGGATCTATAGGTGCTATAGGCATAAATCAACAGATAGATTTACCTGATTTATCTGTTGGTGGTAGTGTGGATTTGCAATTTGTTTCAGCTACTATAAATTATTATATAAATCCTGATACATCTAATCCTAATACTGCTCCTACTCCATTAACTCCTACTAAGAATAATTTAACTAATTTATGGCTTACAGGATCTAATTTTGCAGGATATGGGGATGTAAGAAATTTTTTATTAAATTTTGAAGGAGATCAAGGAAGTAATGGAATACAATTTTCAGCATCTACAGGATTAGATAATTTTCAGAATGAAGATTTTGGATCATTAAAGCTAGGTACTACAGGAGCAGAAGATTCATACTTAAATGCTATTAGAGTATTAGATTCATCAGGAACTACTATTTCTGTTCCTGATAATATTCAAGTAGAGGGAGCAGGTACTACTTATAATATGACTAGCTTACTACTTGAAGAGTATTTAGCTCCACAAACTCAACCATTAAAAATTATAGAAGGAGAATATTTTGTTAATGATTTTTCTGCATTTAAAACTATAGTATTAGATTCTGAAAAATATGTATTTATACAAGGAAATTATACTGCTGAAACTGATACAGTATCAGGGAGCTGGTATAAAATGTCAGCAGCAAGTTCTACAATAACAAATGTTGAAACTACTACTATAAATCCTCCTGTTCCTTCGCCTCCTCCTCCTAATCCTCATGATGAATTAGGTATTATTAAAAATAGTATTTTTAATGAAGTAATTCATTTAATAATAGATCCTACAATAAAAAGAAATTTAGATACAGGAGGAAAATTATTACTTCAGGATAATTTAATAGATTTTGTAAAATATAATTCTATAGGTTTATCTAATGGAGTATTAAATTCTGCTGCTTCTAAAGTACAATTAATAAATGCATCTAGATCTGCATTATATGATGATCAAAAATTAGTATTATGTAGACCTGATTTAAGTTATCCTATAGTATTAACTAAAGATGGAGCATCTACTACATCAGCTACAGATATAAATGTTGATTCATTTACTCCTTCTGTAGAATATCCAAAGGGAAGTATATTATCTTTACTTCCTTATGATTTAACCAATGTAATTACAGGAGGAGGAGGTACTCCAGCAGGATCTGATAAATCCATACAGTTTAATGATGGAGGCTCTACTTTTGGAGGAAATAGCCTGCTTACTTATGATGAAACTAATAAGATTTTTACATTTTCATCAGGTACTTCAGGAGATGCTATTATGATTATATCTGCTGATACAGATAATAGTGAGGAGAATGATTCACCTAAATTATTTTTTAAAGCAGATGGTGATATAATAGAAGGTGCTATACAGCACAAAAATAATACTTTTGATATTATAAGTAATGTGAGTGGTTTGGGTGGGATTAGATTTTTAACAGGTACTACTAATAACACAGGTACTACTGATCCTGAAACAGGAGCTACTGAAAGAATGAAAATTGCTTCAGATGGCTCTATTACTATGCAAAATGGCTTAGATGTTACAGGAGATGTTGTTATTTCAGGCTCTTTAACTGCTGATTCTATAGTTTATACTGAGGTTAGAATATTACCTAGTGATTTTATAGCTGATGATGTAGGTAGACCTTTAATGATAGATGATTCAACAGGTGATAGATGGCTAAAATCTCATAGCACAGCGAAAATGTATGCATCAGTCCAAATTCCTAAAGGTAGAACTGCTACACAGTTAATTATATATGGTAGTGGTACATCTGCTGTTACAGTTTATGAAGCTACAATTGATTCTGATACTGTTACAAGTAAAGGAACAGGTAATATAGGGAGTGTGGTTAATTTTACAGATGTTGCTCATAGTAGTGCAAATTATTTATTAATAGAATTAGCACAAACATCTACAGAGAAAGTATATGGTGGTAAAGTAACAATAACATAATATGGCATTAGCAAATAAAGAATCAGGAAGAATACATAATAAAAAGGGAGCAGATTTAACTAAGATGAGGGATAGTTATACTAATGATAAGCATATAGATTTAACTAGCTTTGAGCCTGAAGCAGCTTTATTACATCAGCTACAATTAATGCAGAATGATATTGATGAGCTGAGAAGATATATAGCAAGTAATGAAATAGCTAAAGAGATAGATGCTAGTAACCTCCCAACATCAAAGCCTAGAACAAGAGGTTTATTATATAATGACAGAGGAACAGTAAAAGTATCATAACATGGATAGAGATACAACAGAAATATTATTAGCTAATACAGGAGCATTATCTATTAGCTTTACAGATATACATGAAGCATTACAGATATTATCTTTGTTAGCAGCATTAACATTCACAGTATATAAATTTATAAAAGAAGTAAGAAATGGAAATTCTACTAAGTAATTGGGGAGAAATATTAATAGGATTAATGGCTTTTGTTAAAGTATTAGTTAATGTAACTCCTACAGAAAAAGATAATAAAATTTTCGGATATTTAGATGATTTAGTTAATATCATTGTTAAAGATAAAATATCTGAAGATGGACAAGAGTAAAACTGCTGAAGAAGTAGCTGAGGAAATATTTGGGAGCTGGATAAAAGATTTAACAGATGAAGAAACTAACGAAGATTAATTTATTATCATCTATAGCAGATGTATTCAAAGAAGGGCAGAAGCAGAAGAAATGGAGTGCTAAGAGGTCAATTAGTGGTGTATTATGTGCTGCTGTTATATCAGATATTAGTATTAATGGGATTAGCTGGGAGAATGTATTATTAGCATTTATTTCAGTACTTCCTTTATGTTTTAGTGTGTTTAAAAATGAGAGCTGTACTAATTCGTCTTGCAGAAGATAACAAGCAAACTCTAGGAGAGTTTATTTTATATGATGGTATAGAAAGAGTTTTTAGTTGTAAAACTCTAGAGCTTCCTTTTGTAATGAATGCTCCTTTTGTGAGTTGTATTCCTAAAGGTATTTATGAAGTTATTCCAAGAAACTCTCTAAAGTATAAAAATCATTATCATATAATAGGAGTTCCTGATAGAGATTTTATATTGATTCATGTCGGAAACTTTAATCATCAAACAGAGGGATGTATTTTAGTAGGGAAAAACTATGCATATATTAATGATGATGATTATTTTGATATAACATATTCTAAGGCTACAATGACTAAATTATTATCTAAAGCTCCTGATGGATTTATATTAGAAATAATATGAAAAACATTTTAATAATAGGGGATATTCATGAGCCTTTCTGTATAGATGGATATTTAGAGCATTGTATATCTGTACAGAAGAAATATAAATGCAAAGAAGTTATATTTATAGGAGATGTAATAGATATGCATTATTCTAGCTTCCATAATTCAGATCCTGATGGTTATGGAGCAGGAGAAGAGTTAGATAGAGCTATAGCAAAGATTCAGAAATGGTATAAAGCATTCCCTAAAGCTAAAGTTTGCATAGGGAATCATGATGCTATAGTAAGGAGGAAAGCATTTGATTCAGGATTATCAGCTAGATGGATTAGGGATTATGATGAGGTATTGGGAGTAGAAGGATGGGATTTTAAAGAACATCATAAGATAGAAGATATTCTCTTTGTTCATGGTACAGGCTCATCAGGAAGAAATGGAGCAGCTAATAGATGTTTACAATTTTCATCAAATGTAGTTCAAGGGCATATTCATACAGAAGCATCTATAATATATTCAGGTAAATATTTTTCCATGCAGACAGGATGTGGAGTAGATCGTAAATCTTATGCAATGGCATATTCTAAACATTTTTCTAAGACATATAAACTCTCATGTGGAGTTATTACAAAAGATAAAATTCCTATTCTTATTCCATTTTGTTGAAAAAACTTTTGATTTTTTGCATTTAATAATATATTTGCAATATGAAAAAAGTAAAATTATTAACTCCTGAAGGAGAAAAGGATATTATTTGCCCTGCTTATTTTAAAGATGATTCTGTAGAAGATGCTTTGTATTTATACAAGATACATGAATCTGATAATGATGTCAGTTGTACTCGTATAAAGATTATACAGATAGATGATTTTTATTCTTATGAGATAGCATCTACTAATGTAATAACAGCATTATCATACAAAGAATCTAATGTATTAGAATGGGCAGCAGGTCTTGGAAAAGTAACTGATTTTTTAACTAAATTTATATAACATGAGTTTTTTACCTGAAGGCTATGAAGTGCCTAAAACTTCAAAAGGTGGATATTTTAAATTCTTAAAAGGTGATAATACCTTTAGAATATTATCTAAGGCAGTAGTAGGATATGAAAATTGGTCTAATGGAAAGCCTGTTAGATTTCATATGACTGATAATCTTCCTCCAGCATCTGATTTTGACAATGATAAACACAAGCATTTTTGGGGGTTAGTAGTATATAACTACAGAGATAAGGCTGTTAATATATTACAATTAACACAGTCATCTATTCAGAATGAAATATCTGCTTTATCTAAGGATGAAGATTGGGGAGATCCTATGAAATATGATATAAAAGTTACTAGAACAGGAGAAGGCTTATCTACAGAATATACTGTATCTCCAAAGCCTCATAAAGCATTATCTAAAGATGTTAAAGATGCTTACAAGAATACTCCTGTAGATTTAACTGCATTGTTCACAGGTGATAATCCATTTGTAACTAAAGAATTAGTAGAGGATGATCTTCCATTCTAAATATACTCCATTAAGCTATAGCAGTTTAAAGAGTTTCTCTGTATCTCCAGCTCATTTCTTATCTTATAAGAATAGAGAGAGAAAAGATACTCCTGCTATGGCTCAAGGGAGGCTAATACATAAGTTAGTATTAGAGGAAGATTTATTTCTAGATGATTATTCTGTATGGGATGGAAGAAGAGCAGGAAAAGTATGGAATCATTTTAAGGAGGCTAATCTTGATAAACAGATAATAAAACAAAGTGAATTGAATGATGCTATTAATGTTAAAAATAGTGTATTCTCTCATAGTAAAGCATCTGAATTATTATCAGGAATAAAAGCCACAGAGAAATATTTTAAAGGAACTATAGAAGGAGTAGATTTTCATGGCTTTATTGATGGTTTAGCTAATGATTATATTTTAGATTTAAAAACTACTGTATCTTCTGAGCCTCACAAATTTCAGAGAGATTCTTGGAATATGAAATATCATCTACAAGCTGCTATATATTGCAGATTGATGGATATATATGATTATTATATAATAGCAGTAGAGAAGAATCCTCCTTATGCAGTATCTGTATTTAAACTTGATACAGAGCTACTAGAATATGCTAACTCAGAGTTAGAAAAACTAATACAGCAGTTTAAAGAATGGAAGGGAGAGAATAATGCTTATGATCATAGAATTGCTTTGAATTACTTTAATTTACAATTACCTGAATATTTAAGATAATGAACTTACCTAAAGATTTAAAAGAGCTGAATGCATTTGCATTTGAATTGAATTGTGGAAAATATTCCTCTGTTCCTGATTTTGCTGTTCCTAGAACAAACTATAAAGATAAAACATCTAATGAACTTACTAAGGCTATAGTAATAGATTTTAAAATTAGAGGAGGTATAGCTTACAGAATTAATACTATGGGAGTTTATGATGGTAAAAGAGGGCAATGGAGAAAGGGAGGAATGAGAAAGGGAATACCTGATATAATAGGTATTATAAATGGTCAATTCTTTGGAATAGAGGTTAAGATTGGAAAGGATAAACAATCTGCTGATCAGAGAGTGATAGAGGTAGAGATTAATGATGCTGGAGGTATATATTATATAGCTAGAAATTATAATGATTATGCTGAGTTTATGAATAGTTTGTATATATGATATATAACAAAGATTATAGAGAAATAATTACAGGGTTAGATAAATCTAATACTTTAATAGTAACTGATCCTCCTTATAATGTAGGGTGGAAATATGATACATATAAAGATAGTTTATCTGAAGAAGATTATACTAATATGTTTATTCCTTTTAAAGGCTATAAATTTGTAGTTATACATTATATAGAGCATATTATTAAGTATATAGTGCCTGTAATGGGATGCCCTGAGAAATGTGTTCAATGGGTTTATAATACACAAATGAAAAAACAGCATAGAACTATAGCATGGTTTAATTGTTCTCCTGATTTTAGTAAAGTAAAACAGCCTTATAAATCCTTAAATGATAAAAGGATTATAAAAGCTATGGAAAATGGATCAGAAGGAACTAATCTATATGATTGGTGGAACATTAATATAGTTAAGAATGTAAGTAAAGAAAAAGAGGATTATTTTAATCAGATTCCTGAACAAGTAATTTATAATATTATAAAATTAACTGCTAAAGATACAGATATTATTTTTGAGCCTTTTATGGGTAGTGGAACTACTCCATCAGTAGCTTCTAAATTAGGTTTTAATTATATTGCTACAGATATAAGTGAGAAGGCTTATAATATTACTAAAAATAGATTAAGTAAAATAGAAAATAATTTATTTGCATGAATACAACAATATTTCCAAACATAAAACAAACTACAGGAGGCATAGATGTACCTATATCTAAAGTAATGGATGGTATTAAAAGAGGAAGATGGAAAGCTCCTATAGAGAAGCTGAGGGAATCAGGAGATAAGAGTATAAAAACATCATTACCTTATTTTACAGGCTCAGGTACATTTTCCAAAAGAAATGATAAGGGACTGAAAGAGCATAATGATAGGATTATTATAGATATAGATAATATACCTAATCTAGAAGATATTAGAGGTTTGTTATCTTTAGATCCTTATACAGAATATCTATTTATATCATGCTCAGGGAATGGCTTGGCTGTAATAGTAAAGATTAAAGGTGATAAGCATAAAGAAACATTCTTATCATTGCAGAAGTATTATATGGAAACATATGGAATAGAAGTAGATAAGGCTTGTAAAGATTTATCTAGACCTAGATATATTTCATATGATCCTCATCTATTTTTTAATCCTACTGCTAAAGAATATACAGATATAGAAGAAAGTAAACAAATAAAAATTCAGGAGGTAAAACCAAAGAAAGTATCATCTCCAGCTAAGAGAGTTTTAGGGTACTCTCATATAATAAAGAATGCTGTAGAGATGGTACTTTCTGCTCCTGATGGCGATAAACACAAAGTACTCCTGTCTGCTGCTAATCTCGTGGGGGGGTATGTAGCAGGAGGAGTACTTGATGAAATTGAATGTGAAGGAGCTTTAGTAGATGCTATTTCACAGAGGAATCCTAGAGATTTAGATGGAGCTATTCGTACTATTATAGATGGTATTAATAATGGTAAACTTCGTCCTCTTTATATTGAAGATACAAAAAAAGATTTTAAAAAACTAGCTAAATCTCAATCTGTAGAAGATTATGCTAGAGAATTGAATAGAGCTGGTAATAATTGGACTAACTCAGATGTGATAAAATGTGGTGAAATGTTTGAGTTAGATGGCTCAGATATTAGAGTTATATTTAATAATGTATTTTCTAAATATAGGGATGAATTTGATTTAGATAATAAGCCTATGATAGTAAAGGTAGAGCATTATCTGAATAGCAAATATGAGTTCTTATCTAATGAAATAACACAAACTACAGATTTTAAAAAGAAAGAAGATAAAGATTTTAAATTACTTAATATTAATGATGTATATAGAGATCTACAGCATTCAGGATATAAGTTTGGATTAGATAGAATTAAATCATTACTAAACTCTGATTTTGTCCCTAGCTATAATCCATTTATTGAATACTTTATTAATCTAGAAGATTATAAAAAAGATGAGCCTGATTATATTAGACAATTAGCAGAGCATATATCTACAGATGATACTGAATACTTTGTGGAGATGTTTAGAAAGGCATTAGTGAGATGTATTGCCTGTAGCTTATATAATAAAGAGAATAGAATAGTATTTGTATTAGTAGGAGAGAAACAGGGAACAGGAAAGAGTACATTTCTAAGGTACTTGAATCCATTCGGTAATAAGTACTATACAGAATCTCCATTAGCTGATAATAAAGATACAGAGTTTAGATTCTCAGAAAACTTTATATATAACTTAGAGGAGCTATCATCTCTCTCATATGTAGAGATAAATAAGCTAAAAGCTATTATATCTAAATCTGTAGTTAAGGAGAGAAAAGCATATGCAGTAAATGAAGTAGAACAGCCTAGAAGATGTAATTTCTTTGGATCAACAAATAGAACTGATTTTCTAGCTGATATAGAGAATACTAGATGGCTATGTTTTGCAGTACTAGATATTAACTTTTCCTATACATCTATTAATATTAGTAATGTATGGCGACAGGCATGGCAATTATATAGAGATGGCTTCAATTACCAGCTAACTAATGAAGAAGCTAATAAGAGAGAATCTATTAACAAAGATTTTGAAGTTGTAACTTCTGAGAGAGAGCTGATTATTAAGAACTTTAGAATAGTTCCTGAAAACTCAGGGCAGTTCTTATCTAATACAGAGATATTACAGGATTTAGTAGCTATCTCTGAGAGCAAAATACGATTAACTACATATAATGTATCTAGAGCTATGAAACAGCTAGGATATGCAGCAGGAAGAAAATCAGTAGATGGTAAACAGTTGAGAGGGTATTATGTAGGTAGAGTATCGCAAATGGAGAAATTAACTGAGGATGAATGGGAAACACCTTTCTAAGATGACAATAACAAACGAAGATAATATGGAGTTAATGGCAAGGTATGAAGATAATTACTTTGATTTAGCTATTGTAGATCCTCCTTATGGTATTAATGCTGATAAAAAACAAAATTTAGCAGCAGAACAAAGAATAAAAGCAAATGGTAAAAGTAAAGCTGGTAGAGGATGGAAACAATATAAAAAATCTAATTGGGATAATAAAATACCTAACAAAGATTATTTTAAAGAATTATTTAGAGTGAGCAAAATTCAAATAATATGGGGAGGAAATTATTTTTTTGATCTTTGGAAATATAGCAATAGTTTTATTTTATGGAATAAGATGCAAAGAGATTTTTCTTTAGCAGATGGAGAGTTAGCTTGGTATTCAGTTAATAATAAAGCTATGAGAATTTTTGATTTTAGTAGAGGTGGTGCATTATCTAATAACAATAATAATGGTGGTAGAATACATCCAACACAAAAGCCTGTTAAGTTATACGAATGGCTTTTAATGAATTATGCTAAAGAAGGAGATAAAATTTTAGATACTCATTTAGGAAGTGGCTCAATAGCTATAGCCTGTCATAACTTAGGCTTTGATTTAACAGCCTGTGAGTTAGATAAAGAATATTATCAAGCAGCTATGAAACGATTAAAAGAACATCAATCTCAGTTAAGATTAATATAAGATGATAGTAACAGGAATATCAAAAGAAGATTATAAAGAATGGTTAAAAGAGTTAAAATATAATAAAGAAGATTATCCAAAAGGAAATAATGTAAGATATGATAGCTCATATAATCCACAAATTCAATTATCTATACTATGACAAAAGAAGAACAGATAGATTTAATATTAATGTTAGCTACATATAAGAGCTTTAATGAGCAATTATATAATCTAAAGGGTAAACATTCAGGAATAGTTAAGCAATGGTTTAATAGGCTTATTAGTACAGCTAATAACTATGAGAAACAGATTAATAAGAACTTTGATATAGATGAGGAAAGATTAGAGGTTGTATATGATTCTATAACAGACCTTATATATATGATTAAAGAACAAACTAAAACAAAAATAGATGAGTAATTGGGAGGATTGGTGGGATCATTTGCCATATCATCCAGCAAATCAGACAGAAGATGATGATTATGTCTATGAGGAAGATGCTGAGGATGAGGATGATACAGGTGAATTAGACACAAGACACAAGAAATAGAGAATAAAAAGAGTTTATCTTTCTTTATATATTATATATATATACTAAATATTATTAATAATATTATAAAGATATGGCTAAATAGTACTACAGCCTTTATAAACAAAGGGATTAAAATTAGACACAAGACAAGACAAGACTAGACAATTAGACACAATGAGAAAGATTGAAACATTACGAACAGAGAAACTAACAGAAGCATTAGATTTTACTTCCAAGCTAATGAATGTCTGTCCAGCAGATATATTAGGATTAAGTAGGGAGAAGAATATAGCTGTAGCTAGGCATCTATTAAGATACTATCTACATGAGAAGGAGCTATTATCATGGACAGAGATAGGTAGATTAACAGGATCTAATCATGCTACTATTATTCATTCAGTTAAGTTTATAAAAGAATCAGCTCCATTTGATAAGTATATTAATACCTTAAAGCATTCAGTAGATAGAGGAGTTTATCCTGAACACTTCACAATGAGAGAACAGATAAAGCAATGCCTAAAGATGTATACTACTCCTAACAGTAAGACAGAGGCTATCCTAGAAGTATTTAGACAGCATGAAAAAGCCTAACAAAAGAAGAAGATGGTGGATGGGAAAGAGAGTTCCATTCAGAGGTAGAACTGATGAGAGTACACAGAAGTTTTATCATAGTACTGCATGGAGGAAGCTGAGGAAGTTCTACATCAGGAACAATCCTTTGTGCGTTGAATGTTTGAAGGATGATAAGCTAACACAGGCAGAAGTAGTTGATCATATAGTAAGATACAGGGATAATAATGAGCTGGGATTAGATATAAACAATTTACAATCTCTTTGCCATTACCATCATAACTCTAAATCAGGAAAAGAATCTAGGGAAGGGGGGGGTAAAATCTAAATTGAAGTTCTTGTATAAT
>VTLG01011375.1_pt1 | contig 23452 bp, 28 predicted proteins | sample 4694571 | NCBI WGS metagenome assembly VTLG01 (sample SAMN12604809, study PRJNA352737) | marine metagenome | biome: ENVO:00000447; feature: ENVO:00000209|ENVO:00000569|ENVO:01000036; material: ENVO:00002151; isolation source: viral sequences binned using virsorter ...
AACAGGAACAGAAAAAGTGCAAGTTCGTGCTAGAAACGACAAAGGCCGATATGTTGCTGATGATAAATCAACGCCTGATGTAAATGAAGCGTACACAACAAAAAGAGTTAAGAAAACTAAAAAGTAATGGCTGATGCACCAGATGCATTTGTCTATAATGCAACTCTTGAAAGAATAGTAGATGGCGACACCTTTGACTGTAGTTTAGATCTTGGCTTTGATGTAAAACTACACAAGCAAAGAGTTCGCCTTGCTCAGATTGACACACCAGAATCACGCACAAGAGATCTTGCAGAAAAAAAACTTGGTCTTGCTGCAAAAGCCAGGCTTGCAGAGTTATGTGTAGGTAAAATTAAAGTTAAGTCTTTAGGTAAAGGCAAGTATGGTCGTATCCTTGGTATTCCATATACAGAGGATGGTAAAGACATTTGCCAAATACTGATAGATGAGGGACATGCAGTTCCTTATGATGGCGGTAAGAAAACCAAGGTATGGGGTGATTACTAAAGTATGGAGTCTGCCGTCCAATTAATTCAAGAGGTTGGGTTCCCAATAGCAGCAGCGTTAGGTCTTGGCTGGTTTATTTACAAACTTATTATGCGTATTGTTGACGGTATGGAAACAAAACTTGATACTGTTGATGAAAAAGTAGAAGGTCAGATTGCTGCAATTGAAGAGAGATTAGGTACAAAACTTGATAGTCAACACGGTATTTTAGTAGCATTAATAGATAGAATTAGAAGCCTTGATAATGAGATTATTAGACAAGACACACTAATAAAAACTATACTAGGAGTACCACAATTAATTGATAGCAATAAAATTGCTAAGGCAGATAGAGATGACCAAAGGAAAGATTAGTTTACCACTACACTACAAAATAATTATTATTTGGGCTTTAGTTTTACTTGTTGGCATAACTTGCGTAAATATAAATGCAGACACAATTACTTTTAAATTTAAAAATCCAAGTTTTAGTGGAGTAAATACTAGCTCACATTATCTCACTATAGAAAATCAAGAACATATGCGTAAGATGACTATAAAAGAAGAAATAAAAGCTTTGCAAGATGAACTTGAAAGAGATGCAGAGAATACAACTTTAGCAAGGTTTTTAAGGAATTTAGAAAGTAGAATATACGCACAAATATCAAGACAGATAGTTGAAAACATGTTTGGGGAAACACAATCGACTGAAGGATCGTTTGAGCTTGAGGGCAACATAATATCTTACAAGATTGAAGATGGCATGATAATACTAACAATTTTTAACTCAAATGATGGAACAACGACTGTTATTGAATTGCCTTTTGGCGATTTCAGTTTCTAGCTGTAGTCTTTTAGACGTAGTACAAGAAACTAATCCTAAAACTTTTAATTTAGAAGGAAGAGAAAGTTTTAGCATATATAAACTGCAATCAACAGAACTAGCAAATATAACACCACCTACAATAAAACCGGTTGTCGCTGTTTATCCTACATCTTTTTTAGATCAAACAGGACAAAGAAAAAGTAATAGCGAGTTTGCTTTGTTTTCATCTGCTATCACCCAAGCACCTTATACAATATTGATACGTTCTCTCAAACATGCAGCAGACGGTAATTTCTTTCGTGTTGTAGAGCGTGTAGGTTTAGACAATCTAACAAAAGAAAGACAGTTAATAAGATCCACCAGGGAACAGTTAGGTGATGAAAATGGATTAGGTCCACTGCTTTTTGCAGGCGTCTTGCTAGAAGGTGCAGTTGTATCGTATGATAGTAATATTGCTACAGGAGGTATTGGAGCTAGGTACCTTGGTATTGGCTCTAGTATGCAGTACCGAGAGGATAGCGTAACCGTTAGTTTGAGAATGGTATCTGTAGCAACTGGCGAAATATTAATAGAAGTAATGTCGCAAAAAACTATCTATAGTTATGGCCAATCACAAGATGTTTTTAGATTTATTGAAATAGGAACAGAATTGGTTGAAATAGAAACGGGAGCCACCCGCAACGAGAGCACTACTCTGGCTTTAATGAAAGCTATCGAAGGTGCAGTTTTAGAAATTATAAATATAGGAAATACAAGAGGGTATTGGAAATATGAAGAAACTAATTAATATTGTTTTATTTATGTCTCTTTCTATAGTTGCGGATAATGAGATTTATGTAGATCAAACAGGTAATTCAGCTGCTATAGATTTAGAACAACAAGGTGGTTCAAACCTTATAGGTGGTAGCCAAGCTGAAACAGGTAGCATGACTGCGTTAGATCTTGATGGAGTGTCAATGATACTTGACATCAATCAGATTGGCGCATCAAACGTATTTAGATCAGATGCTATAGATGGTGATAACTTTACTGGATTCTTTGAGTTTTCAGGCGATAGTAACGTTTTTGACATTTTAATGGATAGCACAGGTCTTATAGACTCTGATTACATCAATATGAATATAAATGTTACAGGATCAAGCAACACGTTTGATTTAGCGGTTGCAGAAGATGATGACGCATCATATTTAGATTTAGATTGGATTATTACTGGGGGCAGTAATGAGTTTGATTTTGATATAGATTACGCAAATGCGATAAACTATGTAGATGTTAATGGTAGCAGCAACACAATTAATTTCAGTGGTAGTGGATATGGTGGCACAACATCAGCTGATAGTGGATATTTTTACTTGGATTTAGATGGTAGCTCAAACACACTCGATATTACGCAATCTTCAACGCTTGCAAGGGACTATATCAAGCTTATTACAAATACTTCTAATAGTAATATTTGTATCACTCAAAACGACCAAGGTACAAGCACAAGCTGTTGATATAGGGGACATATCTGAGTTATCTGGTTCTGCTAGCGTTGTTAGGGATCAGCCTTATAACGCTACAGTAAATTTTGGTATACAAACAAATGATGAGGCTATTACCAATAATGGCCGTATGGCTATTAAGTTTTTAGATGATAGTCAAGTAAAGCTTACAGAACACTCCCAGCTTTTAATAAACGAATACATTTTTGATCCTGATCCAGATAAATCAAAAATGGCCCTTACCTTTGCTCTAGGAACTACTAGATTTATTACCGGTAATCTAAACCGTATTAACAAACAAAATATTTCTTTACAAACTCCAACTGCAAATATAGCTATACGTGGTACTGACTTTACAGCAACCGTGAATGAATTAGGCGAGTCATTAATTATATTACTGCCAGATGAATACGGTATATCAAGCGGGGAGATAGAAGTTATTACTGCAACAGGAAGTGTCATACTTAATAAACCCTTTGAAGCTACGACAGTAAACGTTTTTGAAAGTGCCCCATCTAAACCTGTAATTTTAGATCTTACCTTAGATCTTATTGATAATATGTTAATTATTTCACCACCAGAAGAAGTAGCTGTGGAAACCGAAGAAGTTATAGTAAAGTCTGACAGTATTTTAGATTTTAATGATCTTGATATTGATTACCTTGATGAAGATTTTTTAGATAATGAAGCTGATCTTGAATTTACAGAACTAGATATAAATTACCTTGACGTAAATTTTTTAGAGGACTTGCTTGATGTTTTAGATGCGTTAGAAATAGCAGAAGAAGAGGATCAACTTACACAAGATATAGGTTCTATAAGTTTAACAGGCACACAGTTTGGGCAAGATCCAGACACACAAATAATATCTTTTATAGATGGTGAAAAACTTACACTTATAAGAGCTGTAAACAACAGCGCAAGAGTAGATTTAGACACTAGTGGAAGCTATACTGTAATCTTTATACAAGATGGTGTTTCTAAAACTATCAAAGTAAACGGAGGCAGTAGTAGTATTATTACTATTAGACAAAGCCAGTGAAATATAAAATATTTATATGTTTGTTTGCTTTACTATCACTACCACTTATATTTCAAAGCCAACCTACAGAAATACTAAAACTTAAATTTTTTGACGCTTTTGTAGAACAAAAGGAGCCATCTAACTTTTTTACCATATTAAACTTAGATGAAGATTTTATAGCAGATGAGGGTGGTTGGCCTTTACCCAGACAAAGATTAGCTGAGATACATGTAGATATTTTAAATGCTGGAGCTCTAGGTGTTGGGTGGGTCATATCCTTCCCACAACCAGACCGTATGGGCGGTGATGAAGTTTTCGCAGAAGTTCTAAGTTACGGTGGTTCTGTCCTAGCTATGTTTGAGAATCCAAACGGATCATACCCTCAAACTTCTGGTACAGTTTTACTAGGTCCTGATGTAGGTGGTATGATGAGTCAGGGAGTAGTGCAGAATATTGATGTACTTAAACTGTCTGCGGATCAAGGTATTGCTACTGCTCCCGTAGACGTTGATCAATTAGTCCGCAGAATACCACTTTTACTTAGAACTCCAGATGGCTTTGTATCCGCCTTTGGTACCGAAGTAATGAAAATGCTTGCTGGTAATAATACTTACATTATAAAAACTAATGATAATGGTATAGAAGAAATAACTGTGCAAGGACTAGCTCCTGTAAAAACAGACAGTCTTGGACGTAAGTGGATAAGCTGGGTCGACACACCACACACAACACTAGAAGAACTAGATGTTGCTAATAAGTTTGTTTTTATTGGTGTAACAGCTAACGGTATCATGCCGCAAATCGCAACTCCGGTTGGATTATTAGAACCACACAAGATTCAAGCAGCATTATCTGAATCAATTTTAATTCCTGACAGTCCATATATACCAGATTTTGCTTTTGCCTTGGAAATTTTAATTTTTGCAATTTTTGTAGCTTTGACGTGGCTCTCAATCAATTATCTTGGTGTTGTTAAGGGTATAAGTCTCGCTGGAGTTTTACTGCTCACCAACGGCTTCTCAAGCGTTTTTTTAATCAAAAAAGGCATTTTAGTAGATTTTACCTGGACTTTTGTATCGCAAGTGCTCACAAGCGCAACAGCTTTTTATATAAACTATCGTAAGCAGTACAAATTACGTCAACAAATTAAAAAACAATTTGAACATTATTTAGATCCAAGACAAGTAAAACACTTACAAAATAATCCTGAAGCACTAAAACTTGGTGGCGAAAAAAGATACTGTACTTTTTTATTTACTGATGTGCGTGGATTTACCGCTTTATCTGAAATTTTAGAGCCAGAAGAGGTTACACACATTATGAATAGAGCTTTAACGATACAATCTAATGCTGTAAAAAAATATGGCGGTATGGTAGATAAGTATATTGGTGACGCTATGATGGCTATATTTAATGCGCCAATAGATTTGGATCATCATGAAGATATGGCTATACAAGCAGCACTACAAATTATACAAGATATGGAAGAAGCAAATATAGGTGTAAATATTGGTATCGGTATTAATAGTGGCGAAGCTTGTGTTGGTAATATGGGTAGTGATACTAGATTTGATTATAGTGCTATAGGGGATGCAGTAAATACTGCTGCAAGACTTGAAAGTGCAACTAAAGATGTCGGCGTAGATTTAATAATAGGGCATAACACTAAAAAATCTTGCAATTTTAAGTTAGAATTACTAAAACCAATTAAAGTTAAAGGTAAAAAACACTCTTTAGCAATATATACTATTAAATAATATGGTTAATAAAAGACTAACAGTTCAAGACGTGGCTAAAGATTTAGCTGTATCAAAGAAAGAAAACGCAGAGCGTTGGAAAACTGCTTTCAACGAGTTTGCAGATATTAAACAAGAAATCGCATCTATAAATACAACTATTAGAATGGCAACATTTGGCGTTTTTAGTTTTATTGGTGCTTTATCAATTGCAGTATTTACTACGGTGATATTATGAAAAAATTAATTAAAGGCATTTTAGGTCAAGTAGCGCCTACTATTGGAACTGCTTTAGGTGGTCCTATGGGTGGTATGGCAGGTAATATGATTGCAGATGTGCTTGGTTGTGCCAACAATCCAAAAGACATACAAACAGCAATACAAAATGCTACGCCTGAGCAAATGATGCAAATAAAACAAGCTGAACAAGATTTTAAAGTAAAGATGAAAGAACTTGAGGTTGATGTATTCAAGCTTGAAACAGAAGATAAACAAAATGCAAGAGGTATGTTTAGTAAAGACTGGACAGCAAGGATCATTGGTATAGCCACTATTGGCGGTTTTTTGGGTTACATATTCTTGGTGACACTACAACCACCAGAACAAAATTCTGAGGCTTTGATAAATCTTGTACTAGGATATTTAGGAGGATTAGCAAGTGCTATTATTTCGTTCTATTTTGGAGCGTCTCACTCAGGCGATAAAGGAGAGTAACATGCAAATTTCAGAGGAAGGAAAGTCACTTATTAAAAAGTTTGAAGGTTGTGAATTAGAAGCTTACAAATGCGCCGCAGGAAAATGGACAATAGGTTTTGGCCGAATAAAAAATGTAAAAGAAGGAGATAGTTGTACACAAGAACAAGCAGACAAGTGGTTGGAGGAAGAGCTGCCTGTGTATGGAGCATACGTAAGTGATGCAGTATTAGTGCCGCTAGAGCAAAATGAATTTGATGCTTTAGTTGCTTGGACTTATAACTTAGGTCCATCAAATCTTAATAACTCCACTATGTTAAAAGTTTTAAATGACAATAAAAAAGATGAAGTACCACATCAAATGCGTAAATGGAATAAAGCAAGAGTTAATGGAGAAAAAGTTGTCTTACCAGGACTCGAACGCAGAAGATTAGCAGAATCTTTACTTTTTGAAGGTAAAGAATGGCATGAGGTTTAGTGTATGCCCTTACAGAAAACAGTATTTAGACCAGGCATAAACAGAGAAGGTACCGCATACGATAACGAGGGCGGTTGGTTTGATTGCAATCTTGTAAGGTTTAGAAAGGGCAGGCCAGAAAAGTTTGGTGGTTGGGAAAAGCTTACAACTAACACATACTTAGGTACCGCAAGAGCCTTACACGCTTGGATTGCATTAGAGGGTACAAAGTATTTAGGAGTTGGCACACATCTAAAGTATTATGTGCAAGACGGAAGTGCATTTAACGATATTACTCCTATTAGATCAACAACATCAGCAGGTGATGTCACATTTTCTGCAACAAACGGTAGTTCAGAAATAACCGTAGCCGATACAGCTCACGGAGCAGTAAAGAATGATTTTGTAACCTTTAGTGGCGCAGCTTCACTTGGCGGTAATGTTACGGCTGCTATTTTAAATCAAGAATATCAAATAGATTCTATTGTAAATGCTAATAGCTATAAAATAACTGCAAAGGATAGTTCTGGTACAACAATAACAGCAAATGCATCTGACAGTGGAAATGGTGGTTCCTCAGTTGTTGGTGCATATCAAGTAAATGTAGGTCTAGATGTTTACGTCCCTGGTACTGGTTGGGGCTTAAACGGTTGGGGTGAAGGTGCATTTGGGCAAGCAGCAGCTCTATCCAGCACAAACCAACTAAGACTTTGGACGCATGATAACTTTGGCGAAGATTTAATAATTAATCAGCGTAATGACGGTATTTTTAGATGGTTAGAGTCAGACGGTACATCAACTAGGGCAGTAGAACTATCGCAAGTGTCTGGAGCTAACCTTGTGCCAACTAAAGCTTTACAAGTAATAACATCTGAGGTTGATAGACATTTAATAGTTTTAGGTGCAGATCCAATTAGCGGTACCTCAAGAACAGGGACGATTGACCCTATGTTAATAGCATTTAGTGATCAAGAAAACGCACTAGAGTTTGAACCAAAGTCTACTAATACAGCAGGTTCTTTAAGACTATCATCAGGATCATCAATTATTGGTGCGGTAAAAGCACGACAAGAAGTTTTAGTTTGGACTGATACCGCTATGTATAGTATGCAGTTCGTTGGGCCTCCTTTCACATTTGCTGTCAACTTAATTAATGAAGGAACTGGATTGGTGGCACCAAAAGCAGCTGTAACTGCTCCATCAGCAGTATTTTTTATGAGTTACAATAATTTTTACTTCTATAACGGTTCTGTAAATACCTTACCTTGCTCAGTACACAATTATGTATTTAACGACATAAATCTTACACAATCTTTTAAAATACACGCTTTTACTATAAAAGATAAAAATGAAGTCGGATGGTTCTATTGTTCTGCTAATAGCGAAACTATAGATCGGTATGTTATATATAATTATTCTGAACAATTATGGTTTTATGGGCAACTTACTAGAACTGCTTGGTTAGATTCAGGTATTGAAAACTTTCCTAGAGCAGTTGGAAATAGTTATTTATATCAACAAGAATTAGGGTTTGATGATGATGGATCTCCTATGACTGGTGTATTTATAGAAAGTTCGGACTTTGATTTAGGCGATGGCGAACAGTTTGCTTTTGCTCGCAGAATAATACCGGATTTTAAATTTATTGAAAATGAAAACAATTGTTCTGTAAATGTAGTGGTTAAAACAAGAAATTTCCCAGGCGACAGTCTATCAACTAATTCTACAAATGAGATTACAAGCAGCACACAACAATCTTTCATAAGAGCTAGAGCAAGACAAATGGCTTTACGAGTGGAATCAAATGATGACGCTACTGATAATGGTAATTTAGGAGTAGGTTGGCGCTTAGGAGCTACTAGAATAGACATAAAAGCAGACGGTAAAAGATGAGCAAACTGCTTCCAACGCAGTTACCGTTAGCACAATCTGAGGTAACGCCAGAGCTTTTTAACCGCCTGATAAGATTATTAGAAATAAATTTAGGTGCAGTAAACCTTGATAATACTCGTCAAGTAAGCGAAAATGAGTTAGAAACCTTAAATTTCAATCCAGGTAGTATAATCTGGAATACAACACTCGAAGTGTTGCAGGTCTATACCGGCTCAAAATGGGTTAATATAGGCACCCCTCTTGTTAATGATGGACTGGAGGCAACAAGCGCACTAGGTAAGGTAACTGTTACAAATAACAAAGCCGTATCTATCAAACTTGCTAATTTTGGAAAATAAACATACTTTTTAAGTATTTACGCTAAAATAACAAATACTATGGAAGGAGATATGCAGGATAAATTAGCACAACCACAACTAGAGGACACACAAATAGTTCACGCCGCACCAGGCGAGATGGTAGTTCCACCAGTTATTAGCAATACTACACAACAGTTAATCAACAAAGATATGCAGGCTGTTGGTCTAAATCCAACGGATTATGTTGTTGGTAATGGTAAAATTAATCAATTGACTGGATTACAACAATTTGGTTTTTTATCTGATGTATTTAAAAAAATAAAAAAAGTAGTAAAAAAAGTAGCACCTATTGCTGTAAGTTTTATTCCTGGAGTTGGCCCAGTAGCTAAAGCAGCATTAACAGCGGTAGCAGGAAAAGCATCAGGTATGGATACCAAAGATGCATTATTAGCTGGTTTGACTGCTGGAGCTGGAGCTAAGTTTGCAGGTTCTGGTGTTGGAGCAGCATCTAAAACCGCTGGCAAGGGAATGTTTGGCGGTACTTTAGGGCCTAGAATTAAATCTGGTTTAGGAAATTTTTTCCAGCCGGGAGATCAAGCAACAGGAATTTTTGGAGGTAATATTGGCCCAGGAATAAGAAGAGGTATCGGTAATTTATTTAGTCCTGGTCAAATGACAGGTGGAGTGACTACGACTACTGATGATTTTGGTATGCCTCAATATGAGCTTAATGGCCGTATAGTTACAAGATCTGAGCTACAACAGATGGGATACTCATTTGATGAAAACAATAATCCTATCGCACCACAAAGAAAAGGTTTATTTGGTTTAGGAATAGGCCCAAAATTAAGAGATACATTTTTAGGAACAGGAGAACAAGGCGGATTATTAAGTGGCCTTGGGCAAATAGGACAAGGGCAAGGTGGAATGCCAGGTGGTTTAGGAGCACTTGCATTAGCTGGTCTTTATGGTCAATTTGTAAAAAGAGCAGCTGAAGATAGAGAAGGTGGCTTACGTGATATAAGAGCTTCAAGACGACCAGATTTAATGGCGCAACCTGTTTATCAAGGATTTGATTTAGGTGTTAGAAAAATGGCGGCATACGGCGGTACAGCAGAAGGCAGACCTGGGTTTGCAAAAGGAGGTGCACTAAATCCAGATTTATTTGAACTAGATTACCGTCAAGTAGGTGGGCCAACAATAGGTATTGGGACAGGCACATCTGATGATATACCCGCTATGTTAAGTGATGGTGAGTATGTTTTTACCGCATCAGCTAATAATGGCGCAGGTGCATTTGATATATCTAAATCAAAAGATTCAATCATGCTGACACTAGATGGTAAACCAAACAGAGAAAAAGGTGCTAAAAACTTAGGCACGCTTATGAATATGTTTGAAGATACTGATAAGAGGTTATCATAATGGCTATATTAGGAAAATTATTCAGAGCAGGGCCAGGTATGTCATCACCAAGAATGGCACCAAGACCAGCTCCAGTTGTTTCTAGACCACCAACAAATTTCTTGACTGGAGGCTTGCCAAAACAAACCTTACCAATTAATCAACCACCACCCGCAATAGGGGCACCAGTCCCACCACCCCCTTCTAGTATAGGTAAACCGTTACCTCCTATGTCCATAGGTGGTCCAGGTGGAGGTATGGCATCTGCTTTACCCGTTGGCCCATCAATACCTTTTACACCAACAGCAAGCCCATTACCTGTTCCGCAAATAGGTGCGCCTAATCCAAATGTACCCATACCAGCTCAGTTGCCAGATCCTACGGTTGCAAGACCAGCCCCGAGTGACGAGGTTGCATTTGTTAATACGACAGGATCACCTAAATTTAGTGATGAACCAACCTCTCCACTTGGAGGTGATCTACCTATAGTTCCGCCAGCACAGCCATTACCTATTTTTGGTCCGGGCGATCTTGATTTATCTGTTAAAGAAAACAGACCAAATCCACGTGATTTTGCAAAACAATTACCAGGGGGCGGTACTATTTATGATGATCCAACATTAAATATACCAGATGTAACTCCAGGCGTAACACCTCCAAGCGTATTAGCCGGTAAAGTTTTACCGCCATCCCCAGAAACGCTTGCAGGATTGGAAAAGCGACAAGAGCTAAATAAATTAAGCCAACAAAGACAAGCTGGTAGTAGTGCTTTTTTTGAAGCCTTCCCAGACGCACCACAGATGCCTCAAATGCAAACTGCGGATATGCAACTTTATAAAGATCCTTTTACGGGCGAAATGAAACAAGGTTCTTCTACACAGATTGGATATATAAATCAACTTAAAAAATATCTTGATGAAAACCCAGCAGCTATGGAGAGTTATACTCAAAATGTTCTTGCATTTAACCCGCCACCAAGCGATCAAGGTCCAATATTGGGCAGGCCAACACCCCCTATGTCTATAGGTGGTCCTGGCGGAGGTCAGACAGACCCAAGAGTATTCCCTGGCGGTTCACCTACGTTTGATGAAAGAGGTGAAACTTTTGTGCCGCCGTCAACAGTTGCTCCAACCCCAGATCCTGTAGTAGAGCCTACACCAACTCCTACTCCTAATCCTGTAGCAACAACAACAGGTGATCCAGCTACGCCATCACCAACAGAAACGATACCGACTCCTCCAGGAACAGTAGATCCTGTGATTATGGGGCAAGTAGCTGATGAAACAATTAGTGATCCACTACTACGTGCTTTATATTTTGGTACTCCTGATCAACCAGGATTCTTTAACCAACTACAACAAGTAGGTGCTAATCTATTAGGTGCACAAGCACCAGGGACTGAATACGATCCAAGTATGACAGAAAAATTCTTCAACCCGTTTGAAGATCAAGTCGTACAACAAACTATTGAGGATGTAATTAAGGCTGGAGAGCAAAGAGATATTGCTGCAAGGGCACAAGATATTGGTAGAGGCGGTTTATCTGCCTTTGGCTCTAGAGCTAGACTAACTGCTAGTGAGCGTCAAGAAGATCTTGGTAGAGGCTTAGCTAAAGCTCTAGCTGGTATCAGACAAAGTGGTTTTAGTGAAGCGCAGAGAACAGGTCTAAGCGAGTTTGATAGACAATATGGCAGAGACATTAACCAGTTATACAGACCTTTAAATATATTGCAAGGTATAGGTGGATTGTTACCTGGCTATCAAGCTGCTGGTACTCAACTACGTACAACTTATGGTATGCCAGCTGATCCTAGTGCTCTAGGATTAGGTGCAGCTCTTGGTGCATACTCATCACTTGCGCCACAAACAGGTTCTGTTTTTGATAATTATGGTCAAACTACGGGGCAAGGGTAATGACTCCTGACGTGTTTGGCGCTCCACAAAATGTTTTTACTCCAGAAACTATAAATGCATTTCGTGAGCTGGGAATTGATCCAATTGGTAAATCAAGAGAACAATTAAAGGCAGAAATTGAAAGCGTGATAGCAAGAGAGCAAAGACGGTTAGTTTTTGATCCAACTGACCCGCTTGATTGGGTAGCTAGTGGCTTAGGTCTGACAGGTGTAGGCGCAGGAGTTGGAGCTGCTATTAAAACTGCAAAAACCAGTAAAAAAATAGCTGGTTTAACAGAAAAATTACAAAAACTAAAAAATTTAAAATCTTTTGTAGATGTAAGAACACCTACAGGTATTATTGCTACAACAATACCTACTGCTATAGGGGTCAGATCTATTGCAGATATAGATGATACTAATCCAGATCAAATTCAAGCAGCAATTGATGCTTTAAAAGAACCAACAGGATCTGTTGCAAAAACACCAAGCTTAGCAGGTATGATTGCACCAGAGGACTCCGCAGAAACTCAGGGCAAGGATGCAACTGATATAGATGATACAGCAGACCAAGACGAGGATGATGGCGCATCACAAGATAATGTTAGGACTACCGCTGATGTAGGAGTGCCTAGATTTGTAGATCCATCTAGAATGTTAGATTTTGCTAGAAATGTAAGTTTAGGATTGTTGCAAGAAGGTCAACTTGGTGGTGGAGGATTAGGAGCAGGACTGGCAATTGGAACACAATTAGCAGTTACAGAAAGACAGAAAAAAGATTTATTAGCTGCACAACAGAAAAGAGAAGAAGAATTATTACAAAAAGAACTTGACGCAAAAATAGAAATAGAAAAACTTAAAGGATCTCAAGATTTACAAGGATACCAAGATTCACTTATAAAACTTAATGAACAAAGTTCAGAAATTGAAGGTTTAGACACAACTGCCGGTCTTTTTGCAGAAGCTCAAAACTTACTAAGAACTGGTGATGCCACAGGATTTGTTCCTTTAGTTTCCTCTTTTACTGCTAAAGTTCAAAGGTTCTTTGGCGGCAATCCAGAACTTACTCAAAGAGAAGAGGCCGTCATAATTTTAGAGGCGATTGCAAATGGAAATGTACAAGAAATAACTGGTGAGCCTGAAGGCGCACGAATTTCAGATGCAGATAGAAGAATAGCTAGAGAGCTTGTTGGTAACTTAAAAGATCCTTTAGTAGATGCTGAGTCAGCCCTTGAAAGAATTGATATTCAATTAAATGATATAGCAACTAGAAGATCTGCGAGTGTTGATAATTTCAATATTTTAGCTTTAGGACTTCCATATCAGGATGTAATGAAGTATTCACCAAAAACAACCCCTCTGCCAGGAATGGCATCGTCTGCTCTAACTATACCACTTGCCGGGCCTAGATAATGCCTACATATACAGTTCAAATTACTCCAGAACTATCTGAAACCGTTGAAGCAAATTCGCCAGAAGAAGCCAGAAGAAAAGTAGATCAATTAATTGCAGATAAAGGCACAAGAAATATTTATGATAAATTATATTTTGATTACGATACTGGTGTAAATAAAAGAGGTATCCGAAGAAAACTAGCTTTAGCAGAAGTTGGTGAGTTTGGTGACGAAAGAGAAACTATATTAGATCGTATTGTCGGTAGTGGTAATCACTTAAAAAATACTAAAAACCAAATAGCAATTACCCCAGACGGTATGCGAATATTGGGCCTGAAGCCAAACTCTATAGAGTTAGCAGACGGTACAATTATTGAGCAAAATACCGTTGTAGATGAAAGAGGATTTGATCTTAGAGGGGACTTAGCTGACTTTGCTGGTATAGCTGGCCCTCTTGTTGGTTCTTTACAATTTTTAAGACCGCAAAGCAGAATATTAAATTTTTTTAAAAACCAACCTAGATTTGGCAGAATTTCTGCTGTTGCCGCAGGTTCTGCTGCTGGTAAAGGTGTTGAAGAAGCTGTAGAAACTTTACGAGGCGTGCAAGAGCAAGATTTAGGTCAAGTTGCAAGAACTTTAGGTCAAGAGGCCTTACTTGGTGCAGCAGGTCAAACAGTAGGTGAAGCGTTTGGTGGTCTCTATACTATGTATTTTGGTAAAAGAATACCAATAGATGATGGTAGATTGTTGTCTGCCATAAATGAAGGTTATAACGCTGACGATATTTTAAGATTACAAAAAGAGCTTGGAAAATTTCCTAATCAACAACAAATTAAAGATGCAGTTGCTAACGGCGTGGTTAGAATTACCGGAGCTAAGTATGTACCTGGACAAAAAACTATTGGTGCAGAAATACCAGGTAGGATGCAAGCAGCAACAGAAACTGTGTTTGGAAATAAAAGAATACCTGACCAAAGAGATTATTTTTTAGAATTATTCGGAGGCTTGCAAGATGATTTTGGAAAATACGCAGATAACTTAGATAGGTTTGTATCTCAATCTACAAGAGAAACAATTAGTGATCAGGTTATAACAGCTAGAAACGCTCTGTACAACAAAGAACAAAATATTGTAGATACACTTGATAATTTAGTCAAAAAAACAATTGATGATGCAGTTGACTTAGGTAACCCTACATCAATTCCAACCAAAGCTGAGTTTGGTGTGGAGTTAGCACAAGCTCTTGGTACTGCAAGAACAGCTAGTCAAGCATTTATCAAAACTAAATACAACGGCGTAAAAAGATTATTTGATGATTTAACAGAAACAAAACCTGGTGCTTCTGAATTAGATTTAGAAAAAAGTAAAATAATTAAAAGTGTTATATCTGATGAGTTTAAAAAGGCAAAAAGAACAGCTGCCGAAATATTCCGAGAATATACAAATAAATTTAAAAACGCAAAAGACTTAGATCAAAATTATCAAAATTTAAAAGCTATGCGTGATGCTTTTGAGGATTTAGATTTTGCTAACCCAGATCTAGAGTTTATAAGGGATTTAGATTCTTTAGCATCAACCACAAGGGTGCTTTTTATGAAATCTAAGTCTCCAGCAAGAAAGGCATATACTGAGTTAAAAAGATTGTTAGATAATTTTGACAGTACAAGCGGCAAGTATAGGGATGGTGAAAGTATTTTAAAAAATTTGGAATTAAATTCACTTGAAAACATTTCAACTAAAATTGCAGAAAAAAATTCACAAAGAATTGCTAATGGGTTACCGCCTATACGGTTAAATACAAATGACCAAAAGAAAATTGAAAACGCAGTAAAAGAATTAAGAAAAGCAAATAAAACTACCTACGATATTGAAAGCATATTTGACAAAATACCAGAGGATAAAATTGTTAAAGATGCTACTAAGGGTGCGTTTGATGGAGATGATGTTTTTGAAACTTTAGTAATGAAAGGGCAACCAACAAGATTACAATCTGTTTTTCGAGCGTTAAAAGAGTTTGAGAGTAATATCAAAGACTTGCCTAATGGTGCTAAATATTTAGACGATCTACCATATAATTCACCTGAAAAAGAGTTAAAGGGAAAAATAAAACAAAGATTATTTGCAGATTTTATTGAGGATTCAACAGATTACGGAACTGACACAATAAACATACAAACTTTTGCAAGAAAAATAAAATCTTTTGACGAAAGACACAAGAATAAACTTGATGATATTCTTACTGATTCTGATACAGGAATTAACCTTGCCCCAAGGTTACGTGTTATTGCTGATCAACTTGTTAGACTTAATCCAAAATTAAAACCAGATGATCTTTTAAGAGAAGTTCAAGAGTTTGCGAGCAACTCTAAAGGTTTATCAGAACTTGAAACGAGCCAAGCATTTTTTAACAAATTAACTGAATTAGCTGAAGCAAGTTCAGAAAGGTTGGCTTTCCTTGCAAACAGAACAATTAATGAATTACCAGAAAAAAGCGTAGAAGAAATAACTGACGTTATTTTCAGACCAAATGCTGGAGCCAATATTGAAAAACTTAAAACCATATTAAGTCCAGAAGCTTTTGAAAGTGTTAGAAAAACTAGCATGCAAAGAATACTAGAAAAATCAATTGATATAAACGGTAAAGGTAGTATTAATGATGTTCTTAAACCCGGTAGATTAAAAATAGCACTAGATTCTTATGGTGATGATACGTTAGATGCTATGTTTGGTACTGAGATGAGACAAAGCCTAAGAAATATTCAAAATACTATGGATTTAGCTACATTTGGAGAGGTTGGTAGAGGTGGAGGCGCTGGTACTCTTGTTGCAGCAACTATAGCTATTAATGCTTTTAATATAAATATGTTGCCTACAGTGGTAGGCTTAGGAATTATGCGGCAAGTATTTAGTAATCCAGCTATAGTAAAACTATTAGCAAAGAGAGATAAGGGAAGTATTGCAAGGGTTTTAAGTGCTTTTGCAGTAGCTTTAAGACAAGCTGGTATCAGAGGATTACAAGATACTGGAGAGAGTTTAGGAGAATCTGTTAGTGGGTTGGCTGAGGATGAAGATGTGCAATCAGTTTTACAACCAACAATTGAATCTATTAATCAAACCTCAAATATGTTACCTGGGTTCCGACTAACACAACCTAGCACACCAATTGAATTTCCAGAAGTTGAAGCTCCAGCTATACAGTCACCATTAAATGAGGATCGTTTAGCATTTGCTGAAAGATTAGCTGGTAGGCCAGTTATATAATACCGATTTCATCCCTATCCATACCTAGCGGTTTATCACTAAGACAAGTTAAATATTCTTTTGGTATGTGTATGTACGGCTCACAATCCTCATCATATATAGGCTCTTCCATCTCATTCATACGCACATCATAAACAAAATCTGGCATCCATTTGTGCATATAGATACCGTCAGTCATGGCATATACGGTAATAAAAGGCACTCCTGTTGCAACTGCAAAAGAAGATCCCTTCCGTAATTTATTAGCAGATAGAATAAAAGTGTCATACTTTGTACTTGGGAATGTACGACATTTTACTTCACACCAGTACGACATGTCTTTCGACTCTATCCAATAATCAAGGCCATAACTGACCGGTAATTTGTGGCAACATACCCCCCACAAACCTTCTAAAAATCCTGCTACACGCTCTTCTCTTTTTTGATCGTGTATCGTTTCAAAACTTGGTGTCTTGAACATATTACCTCCTAATCGTATCTCAATACGCTTAATAAAATTATTAATCCAAATATGTATGCAACTGCATCTAATTCCATAATTACTCCTCAAAGAAGGTAGGATCAACAGCAACAAACCTTTTTGCTGGTCTACCCTTACCTCCAACTTTAATATCCATTTCTTGTATCTCGCCTGCGTTTTTCAGACGTTCTATTATTTCTTTTACCTCGTGCGACTTCATACTTCTAAACAATTCATGCCTATCTACTTCACGCTTAGATATGCCCTCACCCCCTCTAGATCGTATATATGACAATACTTGTTTTATCTTTGCTTCTGTAGCGGAACTAGCTACACGGTCTCTACATGCTTCTATAAATAGCAAATCGTAATATCGCACATAGTCAATTGCCCATTTAGTTATATCTGCTGTAATAGTCTTACAGTCAGCGTTGGAGGCCAAAGCACATATTAATGATAACCGCATAGCTTTTTCCTTTGATCTACTAAGTAGTGGTTCTAAATTATCTCTCTCTAAAACGTCTTGTCTTTTTACTATCTCTTGTGCAAACTCTTGCAATAGTTGCTCTGATTCATTATCAAAGCGCAATACTGTTTGGTCTATATCAAACTGAGAGTTATTCATAGTGGCTTCGCTCAACTGCCCTCTATCTCTTCTAATATAGTTTACCCAGTTGATTATTTGTAGTGGTGGCTTCTTATGTTTCTTCAGACTGCTGATACGTCTTGGCTCTTTGGATTCAATAACCATAAATCTATTGAGAAACCCATCTGCAATACGGCCTCCATTTAAGGCCTTATAAAAGTTTTTTGGAACTGATAACCCTACTAATGTAATCGCAGGTTTATAAGTAACCCTATTCATAACTTTTTCTTTGTATTCTTCTTGCACATTCATAAGGGAATAATTGTCTGGTCTTAGCGTGCCGTGGCATCTTCCCCAAGATTCCATTAGTGTTTGGATACCGTCCTCTCTATTGCTGTTACCTGCTTGGCTTATGTTTTCTAATCTTTTACCAAACTCATCCATAATTGTAATTTGTGTTGGTCGCATTTTTAAAACCGAATGAACTGCACCAGATGATGTATAACCGTCCCCGACCACCAACTTGTCGTGGAGTGATTCACCTAATACAGATTCTACAAAGGTTTTAATATTCTCCTTGCCTTGTCCGGATTTTGCGATACACATAAAATATAGTGAAGAAAAGTTATTCATCTCAGTCTTATATAATCTGCCACACGTAACACTAGCTAGGGCTAAGGCCGCAACTATTGATAACTCTGGCTGTGATATTTGTGCTATATCTTCACAAAAGTTATACATGTCTTTGAGCAACCCTGGTGGATTAAATAGATCTTTTGGCGGCTTTACATCTTCTTTGGTTTGCACGAACAAAGGTGCAATCTGATTTTTTCTATCATGAGTTTTCTTAACATTATCTACAACACTATCTACTTCTGCTTGGGGTAGGGGTGGGTTGTTGTTTAAGTTCCAGCTTTGTAGGAAAGATTTACAAAACTCTATATTGACATCTTTGGATATAAGATAACCAGCTATTCTTGCGGCACCATCATTACGTGATCCTTCTTTGACACCTTCCAAAGCAAAAGGTGCCGTTCGTTTACTTGCATCAACTTTAGGCACACCCGTAATCTTTTCAAACTCTACAGATGTAAAGTCTGGTAAATCGTTATGATCAAATACATCCCAACCATCTAATCTTAGCGGTTTATATAACTGACCGTTAGCGTGCCTGTTATACGCTGCAATAATAAGACCACCTTCACCCCTAATATCAATCAAACGCTCTATAGGAGTCTCGTTCGTTCGTCTGGTGGCAAACGTTGTATATGCTTGGGGGTTATTATAATAATAGTGCATACCTTTACCGGTCCTAACTTTAAATGGGCATGTCGGTAAATTGTTTTCTACCCAGTCCATAGCTTCTGGTGAGTCAGCATCAACTACAACAAATTTACCGCAGACTAATGCAACAACTAGATTGTCTCTGCCAGTAAACCATTGCTCAACAGTTTTTCTGTCTGGCCTAGAAGTTTTGTATTGCTCCCAGCCTTTTAGAAAGCTTGGTGGTTTTTTGTTTGATCTTTGTAATGGGACAACGTTATAGCCCTCGTCATAATAGGCAAGCGCTATATCTAAGGCTGACTCATCCTCAGACAGATTAAGATTAAACATCTTACTCTTCTACTTTTACAATATCGTCAACTGAACCGTAGAAAGATTCAAAATTTAACCTGCCCTCCGTAGCTTTTATGATTTCTTTTGCCTGTCTGATTGACGGCTGTCTATTACCATAACGCCAGGATCTAACAGTATGAATGGATACGCCCCAATCTTCTGCCGCCTTACGATCTCCTAAAAAACTTATGTAGTCTATAAAAGAATACTCTTTAACTTTTTTGTCTTTATATTTTGGTTTTACACCCATACTTTCTAACCCCTTTAATTGTTGTATAGCTAGGGCTCTTTGGCGGTGGTAGTAGTTTGCCAACCACACCCTATTGTTATTTTGTTGTTGCATTTTTTACTCTCCTTAAAAAAAATGATTTACACATGGTATCAATATGGTGTATACTTTTCAAGTTATAAATTTTAAGAAGAGAGGTTTATATGGAAAATGATATAACAAGTAGGATAGTTTCACCCGCTGATGCTGTTCAAGATCAAGGTGCGAAAATCTTGGTTTATGGAATGGCTGGAGCTGGTAAAACTTTTTTAGCAAGAACAGCACCAGGTAAGGTGTTGGTCATAAGTGCCGAAGCTGGTTTGTTATCTATTAGAGATGCACAAAACGTGGAAGCAATCGAAGTAAAAAGCGCTGCCGAGGTCGTAGAGGTTTACGAAGCTCTACGTTCTGGTAAGTTGCAGTATGATACAGTTTGCTTAGACTCTATTTCAGAGATAAGTGAATTGTTGCTACAGGCTGAAAAGGCTAGGCACAAAGACGCTCGTAAGGCTTATGGAGAAGTCCAAGAGTCGGTAACAAATGTTATGAGAGCGTTTCGTGATTTACAAATGCATGTCATGTTTATTTGTAAAGAAGATAAAGTAAATAATGATGGTACTTTTGAACAAGCACCAAAAATGGTTGGGACCAAGTTGGGACAATCTATTACTTACTTTTTTGATGAGGTATTAGCGTTGCGAGTTATTGAGGATACTGATGAAGAAGGTAATCCGGTACAAGCACGTTGGTTACAAACTAGAATTGGTCAGGGTTATGTGGCCAAAGATAGAAGTGGTAAGTTAGAGGCTTTTGAAGAACCTAACCTTACTAAATTAATAGAGAAACTTGGTTTTGCTACAATACAGAATCAAACTCAAAACGTACAGGGGGTACAATCATAATGTCAGATTTTGCAGACATCACATATAGCGAGTTAGAATCGCAACCAAAACCAGAGGTAGCACCCTCTGGTGTATATCAAGCTAAAATTCTTACTGCTGAAAAATATCAAGCAAAAAGTGGTAATTGGACGCTACGCATGACCTTTCAAATTGATGGTGGTAAATACCGTGATCATAATGAATGGTATAACCTATGGGCTACTAATGAGGATAACAAGCGTATAAGCACGGATATTTTTACTAGGCTTGGCAAAGCGGTTGGTTTTGTAAAAGGCCCGCCACAAAATGCTAAAGACTTTGAAGGTAAAACATTAACTATGCGTCTTAAAAAAGTTGAAGAAACTTGGAAAGATGACGAAGGTAATGATCAAGTTGCTGAGAAGAATAAAGTCTTACTTTACTTGCCACCATCTGATGACGGTATGCAGGTACCACCCTCAGCTGTTCCACAGCTATAAAAAAAGGGGCGCAAGCCCCTTCTTTTTTTCCAACATAATAAACTAAAACTTAGGCGTGTGTATTGCCTTTAATGTTTTTAGCTTATCAGCCGGTATGTTTTTTAAATGATCTGGCACGTGATCTTCGCATTTATGCGTTAGGATCTCATCAAACCTTATCATCTGCTTACATTTTTCACACTTAGCTTTCGCAATCATAACTCCTCCAGGTGCTTGATACACTGTTTAAGATACCATATAGCTTTGTTCAAGTCCTCTATATTTGCATCTTTGTGATCTTCACGCCAAATATACTTTAATGCTGATGCCTTACAAAAACCTTTGAACTCTTCTCTTGAGCACATAGATTTAGCGGCCTCAATAAATTGTATGTCGCCTTTATTGTAATGTGGCGGGTGGTTTACCATATCTGTCATCTTGATCTCCTCTCAAACTCTCTTTCAGCAAACTTTTGTGCTAACTCTTGTTTTTTCTTTTCACTTGTAGCGGGAAACACCCTGTCTATCTTTTCATACTCTGTTATGAACATAGCTTCAAGTATTGCTTGATTTATATCATGACTCATTTCTCCTCCTGGTTTGATTGTCTTTCAAACATTTTATTTGATTGTTTTTGTAAGGATCTTTCTACGCATTTGTCTATTAAATTTCGTAACCAATTAATCACTTAGATTGACCTCAACCACACTTGGCGAGTTATAAACAGTAGGCTGTTGTTTCCCCATAGCAACAGCGGAATACTCGCCAAGCGTGTGTTCTAGTTGAAGCCACCCTCTCTCCATATCCTCCTGGCTCATTTTAAATATCTTTGAAGCGTAAGGTGCTTTTTTCTCTTGTGCTACAAAGATAAAGTCTTGCACCGTAAAGCCAGCTTTCTCAAAACCACGCTTGTAAAAAGCAGCTTGTAGGTCATATTGGAACTTTCTAATAGAACTGGTAAACCCTCTAACAGAACAATCAGCCGTAGTTTTATAATCTACAACAACGATTGAGTTATCTGCATACGGTTTAACAACAGGGTATCTGAGCACATCACCCTTGAGTTTGAGTAAAGTATCTTTTTCATACCAATACAAAGCGTTCTCATAAGGTGTATCAAACGCACCAGGATATTCTCCTGCATCTGCATTCAGATAAACTTTAGCTTCATCAAGTAAAGCGTCGTTCATAGCATAGATCTTATCTCTATCGTCTTGCTTGATAACCGTAAGGCCTCTAGATTCATATTCCTTTTTAAGTTCTTTGTTAGATGTGGTATAAGGCGATCCAGTAAGGATAGCTACTTCGTTGTTAAAGGCATCCTCACCCTCTACGATTAATGAATGGGCGGCTGAGCCAAACACCATAGCTGGAGTTTGCTCAACCACCTCTTGCATAGCATGTAGTTGACTCTGTTTAAATCTTCTAATAGTAGAAGAGGAAATCCCAGCGCTTTGGTGATACACTTGATTTTCCATACCAGGAAAATAGTAAGTATCCCCAATAACTATATGCTCATGACTTTGTAGTGATTTTGGTAAATTATGCATCACACATTCTCCAAACTTTGTTTCAGTTCGGTTATACGACCTTCTATTTCATTTAACCCCGCTTTGATATTAAAGAGTTCGTAGTTGATCTTGTCGTTCTCTAACGCAAACTCAGGGTTAATTGGTTGGGTTATAACTGCGGTAATCGCCGCATCCATTACACTTTTAGTATCTTTTGACATTATATTTCTCCAAAATATTTACTATCAATATACACTAAATTTGCAAAATGTAAATACATTATGTAATATCAAGTAAATAAATTTTACTACGGAGGAAAAATGGGTAAAGTAAAAGATATGCTTATGGATAAAAGAGACGCTTTTGATTGTGCATGTAATGATCTAATTATGGGTGATTCTAAAGACCTGGTGCAATCTTATATTAAACATCACAAGGAAATAACAGGTAGTGTGCCGTTTGATGCTAAAGCTGAAGTTAAGAACTTTAAGTATGAAGATATAGTTCAAGATGAACCAGATTTTTATCATCATGATAGTTGGGGGCGGCCCTTATGAAGTGTTGGTCTTGTCAAACAGAACTTATCTGGGGTGGAGATCATTCTGGAGAGGATTACGGTAATGAGGATTATCATATTGTAAGTAATTTATCATGTCCCAAATGCCAAGCTTTAGTGCTTGTTTATCATCAAAAAGTTGATACAGAAGCAAAGGATTGATTATTGTCTCTGACACATAATTTTACATTTTGTATAAAGTATGATAAGGTGGGTTTCTAACCTTGAGTTAGTTTGTTTTGTAATTTACATAATTTTTTAAATTTTA
>VTLG01016595.1_pt1 | contig 23450 bp, 37 predicted proteins | sample 4694571 | NCBI WGS metagenome assembly VTLG01 (sample SAMN12604809, study PRJNA352737) | marine metagenome | biome: ENVO:00000447; feature: ENVO:00000209|ENVO:00000569|ENVO:01000036; material: ENVO:00002151; isolation source: viral sequences binned using virsorter ...
ACATACCTATTGGTATCATCTCCATCTCCAAGCTGTAGTTGATTAGAATTACCAGAACTATCTGCAGTTAAACAATCCATACCACAATATAGAACTAATGAATTAGCAGGCAACTCTATCACTTCTACAGTGTCAGTTGCTGCTGTTGTAAATTCGCTAAAGTCTACGATTTCACTATAAACTTTAACGGTAGGTGCATTGGCCGAATGACCAGTTGACCCACCACCTGTTACGGTCCATGTTGCCATAAATCATTCCTCCAATTAGTTAAAGTCTGCGACACCAGCGAATACGCCTTTGTATCCTGAACCTGATCCTCGCAGTACTTTGCGACCAAATACATGAAGTCCACGTACTATGTCAGCAAAACTATCTGGATCACGTATTACTTCAGTTTTGGCAATATGTGAAGCAGTTGCTACTGCAGACATATGTCCAAATAAAACGTAATGTTCACCAGATGTTGCTGAAGGTCCAAAAGTCGCAGCTGCTGCTGTTCCTGCTGAACCTACTACCATAGTGTTGGATTGGTATAGATTAAATCCATGTATTCTTCGGTCTGTTATTCTTCCGTTCATCAAAGCAGATTGACTTTCACCAGTAACTGCTGAATCCAATATAAATGGTGCTCCACCAGTATCAGTTTTTGATAATCTTACTTGTGTCCAGAATTGTGGTGGTGCTACACACCAACGATTTTCTTCAGGTACATCATTCTCATCAAGAATTTGCTGTGCTTTACTTAGCATATTTACAGCTTCATTTACATCGCTGGTAGAAACTGCAGATCCGGCAGTACCTAAATTACTATCGGTAGCTGCTCCATCTGCAATTGCTTTAAGAACATTATAATCATAGTTCTTTTTCAATGCGTATGCACCAGAAGAAGTTGAAAGAGCTTCCCAATTAGCGTGTGCTTGTCTTTCCTCTATGTCATCAACTTTAAATGCAAAGTAATTTCCTTGATCAATAGTCAATTGAATTTGATCATCGGAAAGTTCTTGTGTATTTACAGATGTGCCACGAGCATAAGCTGCCACAGTAATGGTAGGTTCTTTTAGTATATTTACAGTATCTCCAAAGTTCTCAATTTCCCCGGAGTAATCGGTATTTGTAATAGCTTCAGCAACCGATGCTCTACGGAAATATTTGAGAACTTTCTGACTGTATATGGCTGGGGCCCAATTGCCTTTTGCAAGGTTATTATAACCACCAGCTCTTGCCATAGTAGCCATACTATAGTCCTCCCTAGTTTGTTAAGTTATGCTTCAAAATCAATACGACCCTCTTTTTGGGCAGCATCAATTTCAGCCTCATTTTTCTCAAATTTCCAAGGTTTCATATGTTGTATCTCAGACATTTTCCATATTTTTCCACTTCCTCCAGTATTAATAGTTGCTGGACTAGCTTTTGTTTTGGACACTGCTTGAGCTGCATCATATTTCCTCTTGGAATCCACTTTGTTTGACGAAATACCCACATCAGCTTTGTATAAATCAACAGTGCGAATTGCCCATCTAGAATCAGTTTTATTCTTACGAATACCATCAGCTATACTGGCAGGTTGTTCCTCAAGCCATGCTAAAAATTCAGGAGTAGCCTTGATTTCAATAAAATCAGGGTGGGCTGAAAGTAGCTGCTTGTATGCAGACTGTACAATTAACTTTTGTTCTTTTTCGGTAAGATCAGAAATCTTTGCTTGAAGATCAGCAGTTTTTTGTTCAGTTATATCATGAGAAATAGATTCTACAACTTGATATACATCAGGATATTTAGTTTTAAAATCTTCTAACTCTTCCCTAGTTTTAGGGGGAGTATACTTTACCTCCTGTTGTTGAGTTCTAGCAATTTCAGTTTCAGCTGATAGCTTTTCCTTCTCTTGCTTCCACTCATTTAACTTTTGGTCATAGTAAGTTTTAAGATCGTCATATCTCTTTTTGTAATCGTGCTCGGCTTTTGATTCTCTATAATCACCAACCTTTTCTGTAGGAACTTCTACATTCTCTGGAACTGCACTCATATTATTTGAATCCATAAAACCTTGAGGCTCTTGCTGGGTAGCTTCTTCAGTGCCAGCAGCTTCTTGTTTTTCTGGATCGTCTTTGTATACATCGTCTTTATAAGATCCTTGATACATTTTTTCTCTTCCATCATTTTCAATGGGTGCATCAGGTTTATTTGTAGTCTTCAGTTTTTTCGCCATTTCTTGTCTCCATGTGGGGCCTTCTCTAGGGTAGCCACTTCGGTTGTTGTTTGTAGGTGCCATTGAAGAAATGGGTGGCCTACGCTATAATCATTGACCGGTATATAAAATGTGTTCTTTATTTGGTAATAAAGTTACAGCAATTACCATACTAAGGTTAAATGATATATCTTTTAGATTTCTATCCTTAAATTTTTCAGGATCAGAAAGCCAAAACTCTCTTAATTGATCTGCATCCATGCCATGTGTTTGTGTTGCAAGTGGACCCCAGATCTTATCTTTAAAATTTTTCCAGTCTGCTTCATCATACTTTTTATTTTTAGGATTTACTAATCTATCAAAATTATCTAAGTTTAACATAAATACACCTTGATCTGATGGTTTTTCACCTATTCTCTTAGTCCCACCTACAGATTCCATTCGTGCAAAATGTTCAAATAATGAAGGGGTATATAATCCCAATTCTTTTAATTCTTTTTTAAATGGATTCATTCCTTTTGGAATAGCATTTAATACTTCTGGTAGCACATCTATATTCTCTACAGTTTTTATTTGAGCATTAAATTTAGGACCACGAATTGCTTTAGTTGGATTAAATGAAGGAGACCAAACCTTGTTAATTGCTATATTAAAAGGTATTGATGGATCTGGATCAGTTATAGTATAAGGAATAATTTTCTTTTCTGTAGGTCTATCTCCAATTTCCATAGGTACAAAATCGGTTTTTGATGGTTTAGTCTTTTTTTCATCTAATATTTTATTTACTTCTATTTCCTGTTGCATTTTCTTTAATTGTTCATCTCTGGATAAATCTGGTGAAGGAGGAGTAGGTCTATCTCCAATTTCCATAGGCACAAAACCTTCTGTTTTTTCTTCTTGTAAATTTACACCTTCTGCAGCTTGAATAATAGGAGGTTTAGTTAAATTCGGTTGTTGTTCTTCAGCTATCTGTTTTGTTTCATCTATACCTACTGCATTCATCTCTTCTAATTTATCATAACCAATTACAGCTGCAATAATATCAGGAATAATTACTTCTCCTTTAGATACAAGAATTTTTTCAGCATCCATAGGAATTTTAGAAGTATCTAATTTTATACCTTTTTCTTGTAGATAAGCTATAGCTTCTTCTATTAAATCATATAATTTTCTTACACCTATTTTTCTAACTGCAGCAGCGTTAATTACAAACCCATCACTTTCTGTTGGAACATCATCTGCTGTACCAGATCCATCAGCTCCTTGTGTATTTACTACTCCAACTGGTCCTGCAGCTGCAATTTGTCCAGATTCTTCTGTTGGTACTACTTTTTGCCTACCTCCAAGGGCTGCTTTTGGCATTTGCCCTTCTACAGCCTGTAAAGGAGCCATCTGTTCATTTCCCATATCTTGGGCTACCTCCATAGCCGGAGGGGTCATCATTGCTTGTTCTTGCTCATTTATGGGGACATTTTCTTGGCCACCTTGGGCTTTTGCAATCAAGTCCATAAATTGTGATACAATAGGTGTTACTTTCTCTATGAAAGCCTGTTCTTCTGGTGAAAGGTTCTGTTGAATAAGAGCTTCTAACTTTTCTCCTTCTGCAACAGGATTTCCAGTTGTCATAAATTCATGATCAAAATCTGCTGTCTCAGGCATTTTCTATTAATCCACTTACATATTTAGCTCGTCTAGGAGTTTGCTTTGCCCAACGAGAATTTCTTGCTTCTATAGCTGCTTCTTTAAATCTATCTTCAGTTAATAGTTGCAATGTTTTTTTAAATTTATTCAATCCGGTCATTCCTAATTGAAATCTCATGTGTAGTAATGCTATTTGTACTTTTGAAGGTTTGTTTCTCCACCAAGATAAAGATTCATCTAAACTATTAGTACAGTTCTCAATATCGTTGTTTAAAAGATATATCGCTTCATCTTTTGTTATGCCTCCATTTTTATCTGGATCAATTAATCGGCCTACACCTATTGTAGCATAACCTTCACTATCTGAATATTGGTGAAGTACTAAACCTTCGTGGTCTATCAAAGAATCAATAAGTTCAGACTTATTGAAACTATTTATGATTGGCACTATTTTTTTCCAAACATCTTAGTCGCCCAACGAATACCAAGACTTGCAGAAATTGCACCTATAAATGTATAGCTATACCATTCTGGTGCTTTAGATACATATTCCCACCCTAACATTACAAATTCTTGTGTCCAAGGAAGGAAAGATCCAATAAAAGGAAAAGTTATAACTAGCAATGCAAATTCATCTTTCCAACTGTACTGTTGTTGTCGTAATGCCTCTATATCATAATTTATTTCTGATTCGGCAGTTCTTTCAATTTGTTTTATCTGAGCATTAACTTTTGCTTGTTCTATATTTGCTTTATTCTCAGCTTTTATAGTACGTGTTTCCATAAAAGATTTTATTGGAGCACTTACTAAACTAAGAATTGGTCCTAAAAATTGTAGCATTAGTATCCTGTTCCTCCTGAACCTCGGTTAAATTTTCCTACAAGATTATAATAAAGTATATCATATGGACTAGTTACATCCTCATCCCAAAGTTTTATTGGAATAGGAGCATTACCCGGTCCTTGTGGTGTATGTGTTGGTCCACTATATGGAACCCATGTTGGTCCAGCTCTTCCTCCGGGTTTCCAATGACCTACCCCCGTTTCAGTTGAACTATATCCAGTTGACCATGAACGAGTTGTTAATTCTTGCATATTCTTTCGTTCTTGTACAGTATGCTGTTGTGAAAAATAAATCTTATCAGGAACACCCTCTCTTTTTAAATTACTAAAATCTACCTGATCACTAGCAGCAAGATCAGCACGATACAACCCACCTCGTTCTATTGCTTTTTCTTGATAGTGTTTATTAAAATCAATTATAGCTTTTTCATATTGGTCTTGAGTTGTAATAGATTGTCCATTTACTTTGGGAGCACCTTGTATAACTCCCGGAGCTTCCATTGTTAATCGTATTAATGTACTTAGATCAGCATATCCACTTAAATTTCTTGTATCATATCTTCCCATACGAGGATTTGCAGCTACTGCTTGTTTCCATGCTGGTCCATAAAATGTTTGTCCAAAATGATCTGTCATTGTATTTATGTAATCAGCAAATGATGCTGCTCCTGCTTGCCCTGCTTTAACATTATAATTATTATATCCGTAACCTTTAGTTGCTTTTAAATGACCACCTTCAGTTACTATATCAGCACCCCCAAAAGCAAACTTTGGTTTTCCTCGTCTTGATTTTGCATATGCAAAAAGGGTTTGTAAACCTTGTATAACCATTAAAGGCCATGCAGGTGATTCTGCTAAAGTAACTGCAGCACTTGCTATTGCATTAAATTTAGCTTGGCCACCAGCATCTTCGTCTCTAAATACTTTAACAACATTATAGATAGCAAGTGCCTTTCCAGCAAGGTTCATAGTTGCTGACATACTTGGTACATTTCTTGCAAGCCAACTTTCGTCAAGTAATTGAGTACCACCGTATCCTTGAGTAGCTCCATATGCACTTGATATTGCAGAAGATGTAGCATCACTTAGTCCGGCTTGCATTCCTTCAGTTAAATATTGAGTACCACCATATCCTTGAGTAGCTCCGTATGCAGTAGAAGGCAGTATAGAAATTGAATCTGACGCTGGAGATAAATAATCCCATGTTTTTTCACCTACATCATAAATTTCTTCACCAACACCGTAGGCAGTTTTAGCCTTACTCCAATAATCTTGACTAGTTTCTATAGCATCTGCAAGCCAAGAAGATTTTATATCTATATCTGGCAGATCACGAAGTCCAATAGTTGCATCTTCCTCTAATAATCCTAACTGTGCAGATACTGGGCCCCTATCACGTACAGATAAAGTTCGTGAAAGTTGATCAGCTAAACTAGTAGCTTCAGTTTTAGCTTCAGAAAAAGCACTTAAATCTACTGTAGGAGTCTCTGGAAATATATCTTCAATATAAGGGGTATATTTAGCTCTTTCTTCTGCTTCTTTTTTACGTTTTTCCTTTAACTCTTCTTGAGATAAACCTTCTACGAGACTGCCTAAACCTTCTCCTAAAGTATATTCTTTTTTTACAGATATAACTGGATCTCCTTCTAAAGATACTCCCGTTACTTCTGGATCTTTAGAAGGATCTAAAGTTTCTTTAAATTCCTTTTGTAATTGTTCTCTTTGTGCTGATTCAAATGCAGTAGAATAAGGATCATCTACCTTAATAGTTGTATCTGTTCCTATACCAGTTTGTGTATTTGCAGAAAAAGTATCTAGACTCATTTTTTATTCATATTCCTAAAATTATCCTTCAACCTGAGGAGGATTTCCAGTAAATTCGCTTTCCCCTGCAGCCGGTACACCTCCAACTCCGATGGTGCCACCACCAGTGCCATTAATGTTTGGTTGAGGAGGCTGTTGAGGTACTCCTCCAGCACCTGCCATTCTATTTTGTCTTGGCTGAGGAGTGGGGCGAGGGCCTTGAGGGGCTCCTTCTTGAGGTTGTTCTGGTTGTTGGGCATCTTGTAATCCTTTGAGAATTTCAGCGTAAATCTGTGCTTCATTTACGTCATTTACTAAACTATCAGGATCAATATCCTGTGAAATAGCTAGTTCTTTTAATAGATTTGGTATTTTAATAAATGGTGCTAACATAGGATTTGCTACTGTTTGTAATAGTGCAGTTAATCTTTGTGATCTAACTTCTTTTTGCATTACAGATGCAGCACCTCTTGGTTTAATTTCAAGATCTCCAATTATATCAGGATTTTCTTCGTTAAATTGCATATTCCATTGAAATAATGCTTCACCCATAGGTTTAAGAAGATAATCATCTAAATTTTTAATAACTGTCTTTATAGATAGTCCAGAAGATCCAAGTAGCATAGATAATCCTGCAGCTGTTCTTCCTGTACCAGTTACACCAGTTTGTCCATGCATAATACTAGGTATACCTGTTTCTTCATCAGCAAGTTGTCTTGCCTTATCATACATTTGTATATTTTCACCAGCAGTACTAGGAAACTTAATACCATTTACTGCAGTACCTGTAACTCCAGATTGTCTTCTAAAAACTTTTCCCGGAAATATATCATAGTTTTGACCGGGAACTAATGAAGTTTCATCTACATCAAATACAAGATTTCCAGCAAGAGATAAATTGTCTATAGCCATACGAACATGACCATTCATTAAAAGCTGTGCATCTTCCATATTTTCTGGTATACCTACACCCCAAAGTTGATATGGATTTATTTCATATGGAAATATAAAATAAGGTAATCTTTCAGGTGTAAATGGATTAGCACAAGCTCTTAGTACTTGTTGTCCAGAAATCCAGATATTTACTTGTACTTGATCTAAATCATCTAATTCATCAATATCTTCAATACCTATTTGCTTTGCAACAGTTGCATCTAATGTACCCCAATACTCTAGTACTTCATATCGTTCATGATCATCAAAAGGTTCATTTTCATTATCTCGTATTGCATCTTCATAATACTTTTCTGTATAGTTTCCTCCTCCAGCAATAACTGTTCTTATTGCTTCTGGATTAAACATAGGCATATTCATAAGATTACGTAATTGTGATCTATTCATTTTATGTCTTTGAACCACATATTCACAATCATCAGTATTTGTAGCATTTGGATCAGCATATACATTCCAACAACTTACAGCTTCTAATCTTGGAACTAATCTAGCATAGGGTGTATATACTTTTGGTCCATCTTCTTCTCTTTCCCATTTATGTACTGTTTTTGCAAAATTAAATGGGCCTTTTACAATTCCAGTACCTAATAAGGTTGATTCAAAAATAGCATGACGTAAAACATTTACAGCATTAGTATCTGTAAACTGATCATGCATTACTTTTTCCATACGTAATGCTGCTTGTTTTGCAGGAGAAATTTGTGGTTCTCCTAATTTAGAAGGACCCTTTTTAAGTGGTGGATTTGGACCAAATTTATTAGCAAGCGATCCTAAAAAATCTAAATTAGCTGTTGCTTCCATAGCTCCGGGTAACATTTGTTTTCCATCCCCTTCAAATCCGTGAGGACTAGTTAGTTTATCTGCTGGAGTTTCCATATGTGCAAATTCAGCTATTCCTTCAGGAACAGGTGTTGGTTCTACAGTTACTGGAAACTTTTTATTTGCAAATAAAATATCTACAACTTGTCCATAGGCAGCTAATACTTTAGTTTTAGTTATTTTTATAAAAACCTTAGATTTTTCAGTGGTTGTATACTGGGTAGTAGAATCATAAATACCACGAAAGTTTTTATACGCTTTTAACCATCGTTGTTCATGAGTTTGTCTACCATCTTCAGCAGATCTCATACGAGCTTGTATAAAACCTACAAGACCAGAACTATCAGCAAGATCCTCTTGTATGTCAATAGGCTCAGACATATTATTTCCCTTGTTTTGGATTAACTATCCGTGTTCGCCTTGAATTACTTTGCCTTCTATTTTACCAGCAGCACCTCTATGATTAGTTTTAGATGATGGAGAATGCTGAGTTTGCTGGAATGCACCAGAATTTGCACCCATTACATCTTTTTCTAAAGGATAACGATGTAATGAAGCTTCTTTAGCATCATTAAATTCACCTTGTTTAACACTACGTGTAATATAATCGGAACGGTATGCTCCTTCTACTCCTTTTGGCATAGTTGCCTCCTTTTTTTGGTTGTTATTATTAATCTATATAAATATCCGTACCGTGTCTTTCAAATGCCTTTTCCATTTGTTTGGCTAGGGCTTTATTATAGTTTCTTTTATTTCTCTCTTCTATTGCATTTCCTACTACCTTATCTGCAATTTCATCAGGAAATTCTTGTATATCTGTTTCTACTTCTAAATATTCTTCAGCATCTTCTCTTCTTTTAGCATCTAATCTTTTTTGTACATTATGAGGAGCATAATGTTCCATTTCTGTTTGTTGTTCTAATAAAAGACTAGCTTGTTGTTCTTGTGCTGTTCTTCCAAACATAAATTGATATGCACCTGTGGAAGCATTCCAAGCAAATTTAACTTTTTTAGCTGGATTTAATGCAGCTCCTAAAGGTGCCAATTGTCCAAAGGCCTTTTTCCAACCTTCAGGATCTAATAACCTTTCAATTCCTTCACTTCCTCTTTGACTAATATCTCCAATAGCTTCTCTTAATAAACCTTTTGTTCTATTTCTCCAAGCCCTTGCAGATTCGCCTTTTTTCTTACCATCTATAACTTCGTTAGCTTTATTTTTTATATCAACATCAGTTCTACCAGTTAAAGATCTTCCTTTTAATTCATCAACAGCTTGGCCACTATACGTAGCTGTTTTTTGAAATTTTTTCTCTTTAAATCGTTCCTCTCGCAAGTCTTCTATAATTCTATTGGCATCATCTATTTCATTTACAGTTTCTTTAGTAATTTCATTAGCCTCTTTAAAATTCATAGCAGCTCTTACAGCTGCTTTTGATGCAGATTCACTATGAAAAGCTCCTGTTACCTTATTTAAATCATCAACATGAGCAGTGCTACTCATTAACTCACCTCTGGCTGAAAACCCCTCCATCAAGTGTGCTTTAGCTCCCTCATCTAACCAACCCATAACATATGTATCCATCATAAGCATATTTTTAGCTGGAATTACCTTTTTATGTCTTGTTGAAATAGCAATTTCAGGAATAACTATTTTATCAGCTCTTTTTATAGCTTGAACTGCTCCATCTTCATTTAATAAAGTTTCTATAGAAGTACGACCCATTGCTGCTGTATATATATCATCTGTTATTTCAAATGCAGTATTAGCGATCATTTGCTGTACAGGAACACTACTATATTTCTTTGCAGTTGCAGATTTAACACCTTGTGCAAAATCTTCACCATTTAAAATATTCATAGCTATATCTAATTGTGTACCTGTTCCAGCTAAATCCGTAGAAAGTAAACTTCCTATACGATCTTTAAAAAGATTACGAGTAAATGTTCTAGTCATTCTAGTCATATCATCAGTAAACTCTCCGGTAAGTTCACTAAAAAATCTAAATACATTATCAGAATTATTTTTATAAACTGTTTTTATATGTGTTATTAATCCCTTATCAATTGTTTCAAAATTAGGCATAAGACGCTTTGTACCATTTAATATTGCTAATTGCCTTAATCTTAAAAGTAAAGATGCTTCATAGCGAGAAAAATGTATTAATTTTGGTTTTCCTTTTGTCCCCTTTACAAACATTTTTGCTACTCTACTATTATCTAATGTGGGATTTGTAGGATTATCAAAAGCATCTAAAGCTATTTCACTAAATTCTTTTAATCTCATTCCTTTTTTTGATAAAAGTCTTGCAGTAAGTCTATCTACACTTCCTTTAGCATATTTATTTACAAAATTATCTATAACAGGATAAATATCATCAGCAATAGCTGTATAAACAGTTCGTTCTCCACCTTTTCCTAATAGTAATTCCGGATGTGCTGATCTAAAAGCAGCAAAAGGAGAAACTCCTTGTTTACCACCTGTAGTTGAATATGCTTGAAATATAGAATCAAGATATCCCTCTGCTGTTCTAAAATTTAAAAGCTTTTTATCGTAAATAATTCGTATAGTTGAATCTTTTACAAATTCCGGTGCAGATAATTGAGCCAATGTTTTAACACTATTTGGCATTTGTTGTCTTCTAAGTTTTAAAAGAAAATTTAATAAGGTTCTAAATTTTTCTACTTTTAATCCAGCATTTGGAGTTATTTGAAGACCTCTTTTTTCCATAGCTTTTGTTACTTTATCTGCTACTTCTACTGGAATACCCTTTTTCCATATTGCTTCATAAGAATCAGGATTTATACCCGTTTTTATAAGTCTTTCAATAATAACGTCTTCTACAGTAATCATCAGTATCCAAACTCCTCATTAAATACAGGAACATGCCTTTGCATCTGCCTGCTAGAATAAAACGGTGTACTTGCATTATGCAAAGATCTCACCATAACCATATATCTTAACGCATCATATGCGTGATCATCAGCTCTTGTATCTACATCTTCTGGATTGTGTTTTGAAAGAGGCAATACAGGTAAAGTCCTAATTAAATTTGTACATATATCCATAATTCGTACTCTTGGTTGTCCATTACTATCACAAGCTAACCTTCTGTGAATTTCTATTTTACCTGCTAATCTATTTCTATCAGCTGGTATCCATCTACAACCTTTTCTATTCATTGTTTCTGCTATACTGGGTCCTAATCCTACTTTATTCCAACAGCTTGTATCCAATACAGAAATTTGCATTTGTGGATCATTTCTTTCCATTTCTAATATCAGATCACCTAAGCTTTCACCAGTTCTATTCTTTATATACAGTTCTCTATAAATCCAGATATTACTATCCCAATCTATAGCACCCCAAAGAATACAAGAGGGACTGCTATAGCCATAGTCTCCGGCACGTATCCTAGCCCAATTATCAGGGGGTTCAAATGTTTCTGTAACATGTAATGATCTACTAAATTCTGTAAACGCTGCACCTTCTGCAACATCCCAATCTCCTTCTAAAAGTCGTTTTCTTTCTACTTCAGGTAATGAAAGCAGCATTGCTTCATATTGACCATCTAATGCAAGATAAGGATTATCTGTTAGCCTAGCTGGTATAAACTTCCTTAAAAATAAAGGTTGTCCTCCTTTTACATGACCAATTGGATACCTTATTGTCTTATCACTATCAAATTCTTTTGCCCAAAATGCTTCATTTAGGGGTGCAGGATCAACATACATCTTTTTTACCCACCAACCTCCTACACCACCGGGGTTTGCTGTACATCTCATGTATAAACCAAGATTTGGATCAGTGCTTCTTAACCTAGATCTTAGGTAATTCCATACATACGGAGTAGGATATTGTGTTATTTCGTCTATTCCTATCCAATTAAATGCTTGTCCTTGGTATCTTGTTACATCTCTATCATCATCAACATAAGAAAACCATATTTTTGCTCCAGAAGGGAACTCCCACGTTGATTTTGCCTGTTTAAACACTGCTCCGGGCATTGCTTGTGTATAGAGTTGTCTGCTTTTGTCTATAAGTTCTGTTAGTTCTGGTAAAGTACGTCTTAAAAGTAGTCCCCTATGATTAGGATTGCCTACTTCTCTTAAAACATCAGCTAAAAGTGCATAAGATTTGCCTCCTCCAGCTGCTCCACCATATAAAACATCTCTTTCAGGGCTTTCTAAGAAATTAGACTGTGGTCCATCGTTAGGTTTAAAGACTACTTCATTCTCTGCAACATGGTTTCTTACTTTTTCTGGTAATGCAAGTAGTTCTTCCTCTGTTACCGGCTCTCTTCCAGCTCCTTTTAGAGCTGCATCTATTTTTCCTATGCTTTCCTGTAGTTTATTCGCCCTATATCGTGCATTTCTAGCACGTTTTGATTCTTTTTTTGCTTTGGCTTTTGCATTAGATAGCTTTGTAGATACAGCTTTACGTGCATATTTTGCTATATCTTCACTATCCTTCTGCTTGGCTGCCTTCACCATCTAAATAAACTCCTAGTTTACTACGTTTTTTTAATCCTTCATCGGATATATATCTATCAGTTTTTGCTAATAGCCACTGACTTGCTTTTCTCCAGCCACATGATTTAGCGTATATCAAAGCCTGATCCAACGCTTGCAGTTCTTCCGGAATTGGACTACAGAGTTTTTCATCTTCTGTATCCAGAGTATATCCGAAAGGTATTGTACTAGTTTTTCTTTTAATCTTACCATCGTTTTGCATCTTTAAATAGATCACCTTGTGATTCATCAATTCTATACAGGGAATCTATTGCTGCAATCTTTTCTTGATTATCAGCAATAGCCCCAATCCATTTATCCATTTCAGCTGTAATATCAGAATGTTCTCCAATACCCACAGCCTTATGCATCAAAACATCAAGATTAGCTTTTGCTATTCCCATCTCTGCTTTATACTTTTGTTTTAATGCTTCCAAGGACACAATTAGTCTTTCTTCTCTCTAATGAAGAAACCAATTGCTCCAGCAGCACCACAACAAACCATGACAACACTTTGCCATAAATCAGTTGGTACCATAATACCTAACATCGCAAATACAGCACTTAGTGCAGCATAAGATGAAGGTTCTTTAAAGCGATTCATCAGTTCTTGCATACTCATCTCCTTTTATTTGTGAACATTCGCAAGGGCTTTCTTCTGTACATGTACAATTTTCACAAGTACAGTCTTCACAAGCACAGCATTTTTCTTTATCTTCCATTACTGGCCTGCCAAGGGGTTATTTAATGCTCTTTCTAACATTGTTCTCAACCTTTCCTCTAGTTCTGTCAATTTAGTATCAATAGTTTCTATTCTTCTTTGTCCGTCTTGTTCTATAGCAGTTCTTTTTGAATCAAATCTATCTGAAGCATGATCAATCATTGTGCGTAAATCTGTTTCTGTCTGCCTCAATGAAGAACGTACATCTGTATTCATATCACGTGCTCGTTTATCTACACCTGCTATCTGATCTTGTACTTCATTAATATCTTTACGTAAATCTACTCGTATTGTTCTAGCATCATTCTGTGCAGAACCTACTAATTCTTTAACCGTTCTTATTTCTACCTTATTTGTTTCTTCTAATGAAGTTAGTCTTTCTTCTAATACATCTAACTTTACAGTAAAAGTAGTAAGATCAGGAGCCACGTACTCATTTATTTTTTCTTCCATTTGAATCCACCGGGCATATCCTTCAAAACCTGCCCAGATACTACCGGCAATTGTTCCAAGTAAAGGTAAAAGTATTAATAACTTTAATTTACCTCCACGTATTTTTACACCTCTGTATTCAACTTCACTACTCATACTGTTGTGCTATCATCTTTTCCATTTGGAGATTACTTCGTACACTTATGTAGTTTCCTAAAGGATCATAAATAAGAACATCTTCGTATATATCTTCAGGTATATACCATGTTGGTTGTGTAACTACCATTTCCTGCTGATATGTTTTTATATTAGGACCTAATGCATTTACAAGAGCTAGTGTTGTAATTTGGGCTACTGGATCATAGTTACTTGGTAATCCAGCTATAATCTCTTTTGCTTTTTCCTGTTTTTGCTCTTGTTCTTTTGTTGGTTTATTTTCTACCACTTCTTTAGTGTCAGCAACTTCTTCTTTAGGAGATTCTGTATCTTCTGTAACTTTATCTTCAACTTCTGAAGTTTCCATTTCAATCTCAGCAACATCGGTTGTCTCCTTTATTTCTTCAGTAATTTCTATAGGTTGTTCAATGGGTTCTTCTATTGTTTCTGATTCTACTGCAGCTATCTCTGGCATTTCTATTTCTACAGTCTCTACTTCTAATCCTATGTCATTTACCATTGCTTCTATTTCAACCACAACATCTTCTACAGACATCTCCCCCATGTCCATATCCTGAAACATACCCTCCATAGCACCCATGTCTACAGTTTCAAGCATACCCTCTATTTGAATATCATTTGTATCTATTGGTTCTAATTCAAAGTGCATTACCATGTCCATTTCTTCCATCATGGTATCTATTTCCATTTGTTCTTCTATTGTTGCACTTTCATATGTATCCATCAAATCTAGAGCTATTGTTTCTTCCATTTGCATGGGTTGAACTATTTCTATCCATGTTTCTATGGTAGTAGTGATATAATTGTAGTTAACGGTATATTCCACATTATCAAAATAGTAATTTTTTTTTCCTCCTACCCTTATAAAAACCTTATCTAAATCTCCTGCAAAATCATAACTTCCCGAAAACGTCTCCGGACTACCGGTATTCTCTAAGTTAATTTGTCCAGTATCCCATTGTAGTACGTTATTTTTATATCCTTTTGTTTGAAAATATCCTGTAGTATTATTTTGTGAATGGTACATTTGTAGTTCCCATTCTAATGCACCACCATCATCTATATGAAAATCTGATATATCTACGTACTGATCAAAAGTTGTTAAAGAGTTTGATGTACCTTTACCACATTTACCTGTACCAAAATATGCATCACAATTTGGCATACTTGCTGGGCCTAAACCACCCCAGTCCAAATCCATATCACCTTCATAGCGATTTGTTACAAGACCTGTGTCTTTATGCAATATATCTTCAGTAGTCTTATGTTCTACATTTACTGTTGTTTGTGTAACTGTATCAATATGTCCTTCACCTAAATGCTCAGTTTCTATTTCCTGAGTGATAGTGTCCCCTTCTTCAAGCATTTGTGCATTAGAGGAGAAGGAGAATAAGAAAAGCAGCAAAACCACCAAAAGCTGCTTCATCAGTAACGTACTCTTCATCTTTAGTATTTTCCTTTACCCACTTTTCATAATCTGGTCTTTTTTCAGGATTACTAGCCCAGCCTTCTGCAGCGTCTATTCCAATCTTTCCAAAATATGGACACGGGGTTCCTGCCATTTCCATCGCTTGGAATACTCTTGCATCCTGACAAAGCATTGCTACAGCTCCTACTTTCATTCCCATTCTGTATAATGCTCTACTTAACTTCAATCTTTCACAGTTTAGATCTGTTATTGATCCTCCACCTGCTATACCTAATACTTGGGTTTGTATAGCTGCTGATGCAGCAAAACTACAAACATCTTGATTACCGTTCATTATAGACGGGGCATTCGCAGTTGAAGGTGTTCTATCTACTGTAGTAGTTCCTGACACAGTAGAAGATGTACTCGTAACAGTATTAGTTTCTGCTAAAGAATCTCCCTGCCAAATACTTATAAATGCCACCACTATAAAAAAGACCAACCATTTTTGCATTTCTAATCCTCATGATCCACCACCACTGGCATTTCTTTTTTACTTGGCATGAGTACAATACCATGTATTGCCTGTACTTCATGTTGCTGTTTTTCTATTTTACCCAGACCAACTCTATCTAATAACGTCTGAGCTGCTTTAAGACGTAACTCCTGTCGTGGGTTCAATCCATCATCATTCATGGATTCTACAACACGAGATACAGCTTTTGGAGAGTTAACTGCAAGTTCCTTTTTTGAAACTTCCACTATCTCATCAGCTAAAACCTTTACAAGCCAAGTTCTAGATGTTGAAGAATACCCTGCTTCTTCACAGGCTTTGGTTATATCTCCATTATTTATAAAAAGACAGTTAAGAAACTTTTGCTGTCCTTCTGTTAATCTCTTCTTTTTTTCTGGGAGTAAATTCATATTATATATTCTTCTCCTGATCCTGCTGCCAACGTAGATCGTTCTGATTGGGTTCTTTATCTACATCCGGCATAAGTTCCCATTCAGCTTCTGGTACACGGTCTGTTGTATCACAACCGGAATTAACAATTTGGAGATCTTCAGGAACTGACTGTTCAAAGTCAATAATTTCATCGTAATAAGGGCCTACTTGTGTTTGGAACATATGCTGTAACATTCGTTGGCAGAACTCAACAGATATATCCTTTTTGTATGGTTCTGATTCAAACCTTGTGCATTCCCCATGGAAACACACTACAAGATAGGCTACAAAATAAACAACTGGCATAATTAACTACCGTATGACTGTGGTTTTCTTGGATAGCCTTTTGAATTTGTATAATGCTTGCTACCATATGCTTTTTTTGATTTTGGTTGTGTTGATTTTGGTCGTGTGGATGTCTCTCTCATCTCTGCAATTGCTGTTGCCAATACTGCTTTTTCTTGTTCCTTATATATTGCTTTAGCCATATCACGAGCCTCTTGTTCTTTTCGGGCTTGTTCTTTTTCTATTTCTCTTTTAATAACTCGCTGTACATGTAGTGGAACTGGATTTGTCATTATGAATACCTAGCTGCTTTCCTCACTCCACCACCTTTAGCATATTTTTTGATTTTGCCACCGTAGGCTTTTTTTGGTGGCATCTTATCCTCAGCAAACTTTCCTTTTACTTTACTAACAAATTTCTTTAAATTGGCCGGAAGATTTTTCCATTGGTTAAAAGTTATAAAGGTAGGAGGCATTATCATATCCCCCGGCCAATCCCCTTCACCCACAGTCATTTTACTCTTTAACCATCCCGGTACTTTTTTTAAAATACTTTTTATTTTAGGATCTATTTTAACTTTTACTTTACCTTTTTCAGTTACTTCTACTGGTTTCGTAGTCATTATGAATACCTCTTCGCCTTTCTTACACCACCACCTCTGGCGTACTTTTTGATTTTACCACCGTAGGCCTCCTTCATACGACCGGGACCTCGTGGCCCTTTTCTTCCTTTAAAAACAGCAAAGTTATTTATTATTGCATTTGCAGCAGAAGGACTCATGTTACGTAATTCAGTTTGACCAATGCCTGTTTTTTCAAGAGCTTCCATAGTGGCAGCTAAATCTATATTAGGGGGTAATTTTAAATCCACCTTACCCATCTACCTACACCTCAGCACAAACATAACAATTAATTTCCATGCCAACGTACACCTCTTTGATTTCTGGTGCATTCCACAAATTTTTCATAGTGTTTCCTTTTATTTACTTTGAGGGGGTAGTTGAAGCTTAGACGCTTCCTCCGGAGATAGAACATTAATTGTACTAGCCCCCTCAGCAGTTAATGCTTTACCTCTATGTTCTCTTTTATATTACTTGAAGAAGCATAAGCATATGTTCAACTACTAGTTACCATTATACACTGTATATAGAGTTTGTCAAGGATAAAGTTATTTTTTTTCACTTTTTTTATTTTTTACTTGACAAGTCTGATATTAGGTGTATACTAAAGGTAGGCCTGTCGGGGTAAAGTATATATAGGGTAGTACCATTAGGGAATGCATCAGGTATACTTAGGGAATGCATCAGGTATACTTAGGGAATGCATCAGTTTCCCTGTGGAATTACCTCTAAGGTTTCCTTCTGGTTGGAACCCTAGGGTATGCACAAAAATTCTGGTAGGTGTCCTAAAAAATACACAAAATTGTGCGAGGTTACATACACAAGTACTGGTGCCCCCAGTGGCCCTATCGTGCCCCTCTCTATTAATAATAGACGAAATATCCAAATATAGCATAAATGATGACGCTGAATGTACTTTAGATAAATAAAGTTTACGTATACGTGTATACATATAGGTATGATTTAGATGACAAATTTTATTTGTAGTTTAAAATCTAGTTGGTAGGGTTTGAGGGGGCGTATGGTGAGTAAGAAAGCGTAACAAAAAACCCTAGCCGAATGTGTCAAGGAGATTGTACAAACAGCTAGGGTCATCTTCTGGGGGAGAAGAGGGAAATTAACGGTTAACTTGGTTTAAATCCTTTAACTGATACTGCCCCGAAGATACATGCTTCTTGATATCCTTAGATGGTAAGTTAAGGAATGCACCAAGATAGCGTGAAGTTGTACGGGAGTAATCCCAGTAAACGATGTCTAGTGTTATGTCATCGTCTATTATTTCACAGATAACCGAACCATAAGATTGAAAGGATAGTTTATTGTTTAACTTATCTCTTATAATGAATTGGTTCGGGACTATGTTTCCTTTTGAGCTTGTCATGTTTTCTACTTTCATATTAACCAACCTTTACTTTAGGAAGTAAGGCGTAAGACTGCTCAATAGCTATGTTTTCTTTTGCTCTGTATTCTGTGTTACTATTAAGCATCTTAGACTGTGGTATCTCATGAACCCATTCCGTAGTTTGTAACAGGTTTAACGCCTTCTTTTCTGCTACCTCTTGATTGATAGCGTCAATTTCAATAGATATAATGTTAAAGCTATTTTGAATATCATTATATCTAATTTCTACTTTATATTTATCTTTTTGGGATATTAAATCAGTCATAATGTGTTACCTTTCATTAGTTGTTAAAGTCAGTATTAACAGAATGGCACAACCCGAACCCAATGTAAACAAGTTTAAGAATAAATGAAAATATGAACTTGAATATAAAAGAGTTAAACCTATAAACCCATGAGCAATTAGAAAGAATGAAACAACCCAAAGTATTTTTACCATAACTTGTGCTGTCATTTTATTAACCTTTCCGTTTTTCTGCTACCGTCATATAATACACTTTTTAGAAATTTAAGCATATTATTCTGACCCATAACAACACCCATAACTAATAAACCTTTATCTTTAGATGAAAATTTGTCTAGAAATTCAGTTGTGCAATCAGTAACAAACCCGTTAACATTCTGAGTTCTTACAGCATTGACCAAGTCATCAATATATAGAGTGATTGTTTTTGCAGTTTTAATTTCATTTGTCATTTTAACATCTCCTGTTATTAAAAAAATGGTAGATAAATTAATACCTACCATTTCAATGTACATATAATTGTCTGATTTATCAATATTTAATTTCAGAGATCTCCTTTCGTTTAAGTTATAAAAGTAATCCAATGATTAATATTAATACAATAATAAATAATACATTTCTAATTATCGCTAACTCCATGATTATTGCCTTGTGTGTTATAGGTTATATTTATCATGCCACTGCCATGCCTTCCAAAGCAACAAAATGACGACTGTCTAACATATTACGAACAGCAATCTCTCTGTCCTTTTGTACATTAGCTTTTTGACTACCTTTCCTTCCCATTGATATCTCAATAACTTTCCCTTTTTTGTTTTCACGTTCAAAGGTTTCATCAGTGTGAGTACTCCAATGAGTAACAGCATTATACAACGCCCAAAGAGTTTGACCAAGCGAGCCTTGTTCCTGCTGATATCTATAGTACAAATAATCACATAAGTTAGTATTAACCAAGTCTTTATTGTACACATCTTTTTTATACAAATCATCTCCCATAATATCATGTAAGTCTAGGGTAGCAACTGTTTTACTTTCCTTTTTTGCAACAGTATTTGCCAACAATTGAATAACTTGTGCATCAGTTACTTTTGCATTACTCCACTTCTTAAACTTGTCTGATTGATTAGTATAAATATCTAAAGTATTACTTATTTTAGATAGAGCAGAATTTACATTTAATCCCGAAGTATGTTTTCTTCTTTCATGGTAAAACTTTTGCCCACCAAAAACTAGGGTATTTAAACACAAGCTACGGAATGCACCAGTAAAAGTTTGAAACGCCCAAGATCCGTCAATAGAGTTAAAGATATCTGAACGTAAACAAATGTTATCGTTATTCTTAACTTCAGTTTTATGGTCAAGGAAATGAATAGTTCGCCTTGCCTTAGCACCATTATCCCAAGTTTGGTCAATGACTTCCAAAGCACCACTACCAAGCTTGCTATCAAGTAATTTTTCAGTGTGTTTTTTGTACAAGTCAATGTGTGGTATAGTTTTATATCGTTTACTATGGTTACCGATAAAATCTCCCGTATCGGAACGGACTACTGCTTTTCTTTTATCTGCTTTTAAGTAATCACCGTTAAACTTATAGTATAAATCCTCTTCCTGTATACCAAAGTCAAATAAACTTAAATCTTTTAAATCATTGTGCTTATGAGTTTCGGGTAGAATGTGTGTTCCTGTCCCCATTACGTGTTCTGTATCTAACATTTTGAATTTCCTTCCTATATATAGTTAGTATTAAAAAAATGCTTGTATTGTATATTTGCTCAGTAACTACAAATTTCACAAATAACCCTCATTTAAGGTAGTTGGATTAAATACAATACAAGCATTTTTATTTTATATAATATGTAATTAATTGCAACCGCTTATTTTATTATTATTTTTATTCTGTACAGAATACTTAATTCTTCCAAAATCCCCTACAACGTGGTGTCGGAGTAAAGTTCCCTCGTCTAAACTATTTGTAAAATCCTTTAAATCCTTCCTCTCCTGTACAGAGTAGTTACTGCTGACATTTTTGACATTATTTTTGGTGTGTTCCCATTGTAATCTAACATTTCCAAAAGTACCGTAACACCCACCGTTCTTTTCATCACCTACCAATTTCTTTTGACTGCCATGGGCATAGAACACAATGACAAAATCTCGGAGTTTCCGTGTACAAAGTTGACAATTTTTACAAGTTACTCTTTTACTATATTCTGCAGGACACCTGACAAATCTAACATTTTTATGAGTAAAGTTTTTTCTGACATTTTTATAAGGTAACGTTACAGCAGTTGGAAACATTTTACTATGTACAGCAACAGCCTCATCTAAACTATCCGTTGATCTATTTATTGTAGTAGTATTTTCATTAACCTTTATATCATGTAACAAGAACAATTTATCAAGTGGCTCGTTTTCAAGTTTGAAATGAGTAAATGTAAATGCCTTGCCTTCTTTAGCTACTGCATGGAGTACAGTTTTTAAATAGTCCCAATCAATCTCATCTGTACTTTTATCCTGTACAGGATTAAGTGGACAAGTATTAGGACAACTACCAAAAACGTGATCCTTTCCTGCTCTATAGGTAACAGCAATTCCCGTAGTCTTTTTTGCTTGACTTTTTTCAACTGTTTTTAACATTTTCTTTTTTATATTCCCTTTTATCTACTGCTTTTGAATTACACACCCTAGTATACTCGTCTATATACTTTTCTGCAACTTCTTGATGGTTGTACCTTGCTTTTGACAATATTCTATTAATAGCATTTACTCTTTTATCCTGCCATTCCTGTACAGAGTAATCTAATGACAATAATTTAAACATAGAGTTATTTGCTACTATCATTTTTTTTCTCCCTTACCATGCTGTCTATTATATCCTGTACAGAGTACTTTATAGTATCAATTTTTTCCATAATGTCTTTACTATACTTACTAAACTCCTCAACTGACATATCCAATACTTCCTGTACAGTTTCCTCTTGTAAATCCTCTAAACTACTTTGTTGTTGACTATCTAAACTCATGACAATTTCCTTCCTTTGTACAGAATAGACACAACTTAAAACTGCTGTCAATCTTTTTTCTCCTTATATATATAATGTCTTTTCAAACAACTTCTGATAAAGTCATAATGTTGCCTGTACATCTTTTGTGCTTTAGGTAGTCTCTTTCCATCACCCATAGTATCATGTATGTCTGTATAACTCCATTGTGAAGTAGACCAACGTACCATTTCTGTAGCTATCTCTTTGACAATATCTTTAAAAACTTCGTTATCCACAATGACAAAATTCTCTTCGGTAGGTTTAATTATTGACATTTTCATTCTCCTTCTGATCTTCATGTACTATACTTACATTATGCAAGTATCCTTCTATGACCTCAACATAATTATTAAACATATCTTGTCCTGCTTTAGTATAATTATATACTTCATCTTCATCTTGATAAACATACTTGTCATATTTATCACCAAGTTTTTCTTGCATTATATAATCTGCAAGTTCACTTGTTACTTCTAAAAAACTAGAAGCATCTATATAATATTTATTACTCATCTTCATTCTCCTTTGCTAATTGCAACATCATTTCTAAAGATTGTAAATCTTTTTCTAAATCATATGACATATAGTCCTGCTCACGCATTTGCTTTAGCATTTCTTCTATCTCATTCAGTATCTTTATTCTCATTTATATACCACTCCAAACTTATCTAACACATCTAATTCTTTTGGTGTTATATCCTGTACAGAATACACTTGTATGAATGTATCCCAATCTTTTGAAAAATATTTATTTGTTCCTTCTTCTTGTTCAACTTCTCCACCATAGACTTCTTCTATCAGTATCTTATCTTTAATAACTCCTGCATCATAATCAGACCTAGTACCCATAGCATACCAAGAGTACTCGTGGTATTCATGCTCTCCATCATGGATTTTATATGCTACTAGAAACATCTTCATTCTCCCATACATAATCATCTTCATGTTTCTTTGATACCCATACAGAATTAGTACAATGATAACATTCCTCATCTTCTGATAGAACTGTTACTGTTTCTTTCTCATTAGGATAATGACCATTAGCCAATTCCATAGGTAGTTCTTCTGTATTCCAAATGATAGTAACTTTATCTCCTATTCTATGTGTCATCTTCATTCTCCTCTTCCCATATTTTCATCTGCCTCAATAAACCTTCGGCAAGTTCTATTCTACCCATAACAATATAATCATCTTGGCTATTTTCTTCTACCTGTATTACATCATTTAGTTCTTGCTTTAGATAATCTCTAACTTTTTGTAGCATCTGATTAGCTAAATCGTTTGGGTTACCTCCCATCTTCATTCTCCTCTGTAAATATAGTATTTTCTATATCTTTATCAAAGTTCATTATTCTATCAAAAGGTGTAATATTGCACCTAACATTTTTAAAGAAATAGATAAGAATTAATCTTTCTTGACC
>VTLG01000957.1_pt1 | contig 23449 bp, 27 predicted proteins | sample 4694571 | NCBI WGS metagenome assembly VTLG01 (sample SAMN12604809, study PRJNA352737) | marine metagenome | biome: ENVO:00000447; feature: ENVO:00000209|ENVO:00000569|ENVO:01000036; material: ENVO:00002151; isolation source: viral sequences binned using virsorter ...
CACCATTTGTTAACCCAAATGGTTCTGTTCCCCAATTATTTGGTTTAGTCCAATTAGCAGTAGATATAGTTTTACCTGATATAGTAGATTTTTGTTTAATACCATATTCAAATTTAGTTGATGTGTTTATTTGTGTATTCATTGGAAATGTGTATGACTTTCCCCAAGCTAAAGCACCTAAATTAAAATCTAGGGGTTGTGACCCAACAAATCCCTCATCATAAGGTCTGCTAAAATTAAATTGTATTGTTCTGCAAGAATCTTGCGTAGAACTACTTAAACTAAAATCTAGCAAACTCCAACCATCATATTCAGGAACATTTTGAAAACAATCATTTATAGGATTGTTGTTTGACGTACCAATATTATATTCAGTTCCTGTATCATCATCTTTAAAAACTATACCTGTAATAGTTACACCACCTTCTGCACTCTTAAAATTATGTCCTAAAAACATTGCAAAATCTATATTTAATAAACCACTTTCAACCATTGGTGTAAAATCATCATAAGAAGGTACTAGCCTATATCCAATTTCAGTAAACCTTCTGCTACTACTATATATTCGTGTTTGATTAGAAGGGTCTAGTTGAATTAAATCAATAAAATTTTTATCTGTCATAGGGAAATAGTTAGGGTCGCCAATATAATATTCATCTAATGCACCACTTGCATATTGAAATAATGGGTATGATACATATAGTTTTGGTGTTGTTGCTATTTGATAACTAGAATTAGCCATTATTTTTTCCTTATCTCTTTAATTGTTGTAAATTTATTAGTTTCTTTGTCATAGGTTGTTATTCTGTGCATATATGGTCTTTTAGCATTGTTACCATCAAAACTTATATCTTCCCAATTTTTAGTTAAATATGCCCAATCTTGTGCAACACCATCTGTTGTACCAATTTTCTCTGATTTAGCTAATGTATTCCATAATTCTAAATTTGATCTATTAACATATAAATTAATTTTTCTACCACTCATAGTAACTAAATATGCTTTTTTAATTACTGCTTGACCTCTATACTTAAACAAATCTGTTATTTCTTTATTATCGTTGTGTATTATAATCTTACTACTTAATAAATCGTGCTGTATTGTGCAACCAGTAGGTAGCAAGGATTGTATATTCATTCTATTAAAATAGTGTATTTCTAACATACTAAAGCTATGATTAGTATCTACTGATACTTTATGCTGTTCTATGTTTAAATTTCCGTTATATGTTTTATCTTTAAACAAATCCGTGTACTCCATCTGTACCTAAATAATGTAGCTGATATGCTTTAATTGAAACATCAGTAGTTCCAATGTTTGTTTCCATTATAATCCACAAAGGATATACAGGTTGTGTGTTTTTATAATCTACTACACTATAATCTATATTAAATATTTTTTCATTATTAATAAGTGGTATATGTATAACATCACCTATTGTTAAATCCATATATTTTAATGGTAATTTCATATCAACTAAATTATGTGTATTGCATTGATTTAATAGTTTGTAATTTAAAAATTTATTAGCAGTTAGTGTGTCTGTATGATATTTTAAATTAATATCTTTATGTCCATCTGTATCTTGCAAATGATAATTATGTGTTTGATTGGTATAATAATCAGGTAATAAATCATTTATATCTTTATTAATACTAAATGGATAATTGTCCTGACCATAATCATATCTATAAAACATCTTACAGCTTGTAATTACATCTTCTCTTTTTGTTTCAGAAAATTTATAAGACAATATATCATTAGTGTTTATAGTTTTATCAATATCATCTCTTGTATAAGAATTTTTAATATTAATTAATCCAAATTTACCATCATTTTTAAAACGTGGATATGATTGTGTTTCATTTAATATTTGTTCTATTAATTTTTTACCATCTATTTTTTTATGTACAGAAAAACCCATCTTCCAATCTGAATGTATTGATCTGCATTGCTCTATTGAAGGCATATCATAACTATTATAATTAGGGTAATTTTCATCACCTAATGCTACACTTTCATCATACTTACCATATCCTAGTTCATTTGTTAATATGTTCATAACAATATCTGATGGTTTTACTATTTTACCATCAGTAGAAAAACTTTGTTCTTGTTGTTCTAGTGCTATTCCTTCTAATTCAGCAGAATATGTATTTGCAACTAAAGTTTGTGCATCTTGCATAACAGCATCTAATTCAGAATTATCAGTATCTAAAGCACCTAAACCTAAAACATATTGGTTACTGTCTGCCCATTCATTCATATTGTATTCATATCTAGGAAACCAATCACCTGTAACACTAAAACTTTCTTGATGTTCTATGTAGTCATTTCTGTTAATTTCATCTTGATAATCTTCTAATAATGCTCTTGAAAATGCCTGTACTAAATCGTCCATATATATATAAAAATTATCTTTAAAGTCGCCTAATGTTTCTATGTTAAAATCATTCCAGTTATATTGCTTATATTCAGCTATTTTATCAGTTATATTTATTGTAGTTGCTGCTCTATTATCTACCTGCATATACCCTTCTTGATTACTGCTTAAATGCCAATTTGAAACCCAATTAACATTTGTTTGGTAATTGTGCATAGAATCTTGTGAAGTGCCTGTTATATCTCTTTGCAAAATATACTCATAAGCATAAGCAAAAAACCCTTCCGTCCAAACAGGATTATTAAACAAACATCTTGTAAAATTAATATCTGATTGGTGCATATTATCTAAAGCATTTTGTATAGGAGGTGGTTTAAAATTAGTTAAACCTGCTGAAGATTGCCTAGCACCTAATTGATCTAATATTTTAAATTGTATTATAAACATTTTAAAAACATATTTAAATATACTATATGTTCTCATTACAGGTGAATATGATGGATTAGTAAATCTTTCTTCATAAAAACTTGAAAGCTCATCATTCCAACTTTCATTTTCTATAAAATTTTCTATCCTAGTTTTCATATGTGTTAGTGCAGGAAAAGTATTTTCATAATTAAACCAATATTCAGTATGTAGATTTCCAGGATATTCGTATTCTTCTCTTATTAGTCTTTTGTATGTATATTTAACAGCTTGTTGCATATTGAATAACAAAGACCAATCATCTCTGTCATCTCCTGATATAAAATATGAATAGGGTATATCATCAGGTATAATTTCAGTTGCTTGTTCAAGAATTGCAGGGTCAATTTGTTCAGTATATGTAAAATTTTTTCTACCACTTATAGAAGCATATATTTCTTCTTGTGATAAATCATCAATTAATACTGAATGTAAAAGACCAAAATTGTTTAATTCTAATTTTGTAGTGTAAGAAGCACTTGTCCAATTTTGTGGTAAATACTCATATACTGCTATTAAACTTTCTTCATCTGCACCGTATTGCGATCTTTTACCTTGAAACTCATAAAGCATTTTTTCACCATATTTATACCCTTGTATGGGTAGCAATTCAGTTGAACTGTTACCTAGAGGTGCAGGGTAGCCAAAATATGTTGAGTTAGTACGGTTTAAAGAATCAGATTCTAGTAAATATATTGGTGAATTTTCATAAGGGTTATTATCATCAACTGTATTTGGGTTAATTGATTCTATATCTTCTTGGTTTGTTACTAATAATTTATTCATTTTAACATTAACACTATCAGCAGAATTTATGTTATTTAAAATTTCTGCTGAAATTGGTGCTACAAACCAACCAACTCTATCTGCATTAGCAGGTAATGTAAAAGTGCCTGATTTTGTTATTCTCCAATCACATAAAAGAAAAGTGTTGTATCTTCTTGTAATAGCAGATATACCAACATTAGGAAATAACAAACTATTACTTGCACCTTTTTCCATTCTAAATATTATCCACCTACCTGAACTTCTGCTTGACGTAGTATAATATGTTTTTAAACCTGTATCAAAACTAATATTATGTGTAATTTCATCACCTTCTCTGTACCAAACTTTAGGATTGTTACCATTATCTGTTAATGATTCTTCATTGCTAAAATTTGAATTTGATATATTTGAAGATTCAATTTCATCTACTCCTAATATTGAACCATCAGATGCATTTGCACCTATGGCTAATCTTATATTAAATGCTGCATAACTAAAATTTTTATAATCAGGATTTTCTTGTATTGTTTCTGATAATTCAGGAAATAAATAATTAGTGTTATCAGTATTAACTTGACTATACAAAATAAAACGCGAATATGGATTATATTGGTAGTTATCATAAGATGGTAATGTTCTAACTATTAAATAATCATTATCAGATTTTGTGTATAACATATAATTTTCATCAGGGTCATTAAAAATATTGTGTTTATTCATATAACCAACTTTAGATGTTTTATGTTTGCCTGATGTTGAAAAAGTATCTAATAATACATTAAGTTTATTTGCTTCTTCAGAGTAATATGTTACAGTTGGTGCTTTATCTACTTTACCAAATGTCATAGGTACTACTACATCATTATCTTCTTTGTATTGTTCTGTTAAATTATTTTTAATAACATCAGGCAATCTATCTGCACTCATATATGGTACTTTTTTACCTGAAATCTTGATCTGTGTTTTATCTTCTGCTAATATATTTAAAGAATCTTTATTAAACTCAACTCTACTAATTTCACCTTTATACACCATAGCACAATCATAATTACCTATATCAACAGTTGTATTTAATACATTAGTTGTTGGTGATTTATAAAATAAAAATAAGTTTTTATTAGTAATAGAATTGTTTATGTATTCAGATAATTTAGTCTTTACATCATAGTAATTATATAAAGTGCAACGCAGTCTATTTATTTTAAGTTTTTTGCTATCATAATCAGTAGATAATCTAACATTTGATACTTTGCTTATACTGCTTATAATATCTAGCTTATTTCCGTTATTATCTAATATTTCATCTTTGTCTTGTGTAAGTGTAAATAAAACATTATCTGTTCCAGGATCAGTAATTAATACTACTGGTTTTAAAGTTTGATTATCACCTGCTATATCGTTTGTAAAAAATTTAGATAATTCAAGCATTATGCACCTAGATTTTCACCCATTCGCAATGCTTCTCTTATTTGAGGAACTACACTATCTTCTACAAAAGAATCGTGTAATACATTACCTGAAATATTAAGTGTAACACCTTGACCTTGTGGGCCATCTCTGTTTTCATCTACAAGTGGTGTTACTTGCACTCTTTCAGGCCCTGAACCTTCACCCACCATCATCATTTGAGGGCCGTCAGTTATAAAGTCAGCACCATATTGTGCAGTTTTAACATTAATTTTGTTAAAAAGTTTATCTATTCTATCACTTGCACCTTTTGCTACTAATAAATTTAAAGGAAAGGGTACAGCTTTCATTATTTGATTTATTAAATTACCTTTTGCAGAAGCCATTGCACTATTTATTTCTGTTAATGCAGCTTCTCTGTTTTTTTCTTTTCTTAATTTTGATAACTTGCTTTCTTTTTTAATTTTATCATCAGTAGATTTATTTGAATCATTTTTAACTTTTAACAAGTTTTCTTCAGTAGCTTTTTGTTTTGCTAGTATTGCTTCTTTTTCAATTTCTAACCTATTAATTTCTTCTGTGTTAGCTTGTTCTTCTTTTAATTTTTCTATTTTTTCATCAAACTGTGCTAATACTTCTTTATTGTGATCAAACTCTCTAAACAAATGTTGTATTTGTTCTCTGTCTAAATCTTTTAATTCATTTCTTTTTCCTGTTAAAAATTCAAAACGTAATTCTTCCATAGTTAAAATATTGCCCTCTGCATCAGTTTCACCTTTAAGAAGTTCTTGAACTTTTAATAAATGTGCAATTTGAAATTTATTATATTCTCGTCTAGCATTTTGTTTAGACGTTATATCATCTTCAATATCAGAAACATCTCTTAAATCACTACCAAGTTTAGCCATAGCTTCACTTTTATTTACTTCGTTTAATGCTAATTCTAATTCTGTTGTATTACCACCTAATTCTTTTGTTTCTCTAATAAGTGTTTCTAAATTTGATTCAGTTGCTTCTTGAAAAAATGATTGGAATGTTTCAGCAGCACCTTTCATTGCACCTGCTATTTTAACAGCCATTGGTGCTAATGTTTCACCTAATGCTTCTGCTGCATCTCCTGATGCGTTTTTCATTTGCTCTAATTGACCAGTTAATGTTTTTGCTTCTTCGTTTGCAGTTCCTCTAAATTGATCTCTAATAAATTTAATACCTTCACCTGCTTTAAGTTGTTCAGCAGTTAATTCTTTAAATGCAGCAGGTAATTTTTCACCTAATTCACCTTGCATACCACTTAATGTTTTTGTGGTATTCATAACAGCACTTTCTAATGATATACCCATTGCTGCTGCTAAATCAACTGATGCAGCAATTATTTCTTCTGTTTGTTCAGTAGATATGCCTAAAGATTTGACATAAGCCTGTTGTGCTATTATAGCTTCATCACCAAATATAGTAACTGATTGTAGTGCTTTTGCTTGTTTTATAAGCTGATCTGTTGATGCACCTGCTGCAAACCTTAATTTCTTTTCAGCTAATTCTTGCTGTGCAAATAAATCTATTGATTGTCGTACTCCATCTAATAATGCTCTTGCACCAAAATATGCACCTGCTGCAACTGCTGCCTGTTTAGCTAAATTTTTTAAACCATTAGAAACACCTTTAACTTCTTTTTCAGACTTTTTAGCACCTCTAGTTAGTATTTCTATTATTTGTTGTACTTTATTATCAGCCATTCTTTTCGTTCCTAATGTTAAGCATTATGTTTTCTATCTCTAAAAATTCATCTACTACTTTAGCAGGTGTTTCATTTAATGAAGGAAATGGAGGGCAGTTAAATGCTTTGCAGTAATTATACTCTTTTATTCTTTGTTGTATCTTTTTGTCAATTAACTCATAAGTATTAGCAAAATAAAAATGTTCTACATACAATGTTTCAGATTTGTTTTGTATCTGTTTTTGCTCTAATTCTGCATTGCAATTCAATAGTTCTCCATATACATCATCTATTGAAACAAATGTTTTTTTCTTACCATCTACTGGTGAGATTGCAGTATAAGGATATTCAAAACCATTGTGTCCACTTCCGTTTAATCCTTTAATAGAAATCCATACATTAATGTAAAAAAGTATTTCTTCTATTTTTTTTTATTCATCTCAACAATGATACTAGCACCTAATCCGTATAATTCATCATTAGAATACTTGTTTATATCATCTTCAGTAAGATTAGTTCCCCTCTTTATAATATCTAACCAAAAGCTAAAGTTTTTAGATACTTTTACGTCAAATATTAAATCATTTATTTCTGCACGTTCTGTTAGGTTTAATTCTTTAATTTCTACATCAAAAGGTTTAAACCCTTCACCTTTTACTTTTATCTTCGCCATTGTCCTCTACCTCTATTAATTCAGTTTACCAAGCTGATTGTGATTCTCCATTAAACAATTCAATTTCTAATGCTTCATTATTATCTGATGTTCCAATATCTACACACTCAAAAGCTAATGTATGGAATATACCATTTTCACTTATATCTTGTGCAGGATCACCTGTATATTGAATGTTCATTTGCATATTTAATTCACCTACTGATGATAAAGTACCATCACCAATGTTTATAGCAACTGCTAATGTATCACCATCAAGAAAATCTTGTAATACGTTTGCACCTGATGTGTAATCAAAATTATCGTCCATTTTAACAGTTATATCGCCTGTAATAGTGTATTCAGGGATTGCATATAATTCAGCATCACCATTTGAATTAAAACCTACTCTATTAACACCATTAGCAATATTTAAATTCATTGATTTTAATACTAAATCTTTAGCAGAACCATCAGATGTTAAAGTTTTTGTACTCATATCACCAATGTTATAATAACCTGTTGCTTCAGGTGCTGTCCAATTAGCTAGAGTAAAATCAGTTTCTAATGATGTAGCACCTGCAAGTGGATTAGAAAAGCCACTAAAATAATTACCACTCATAGTCATATAACCACCATTTGTTCCATAATCAAGTGATAATGCTAGATCAGATACTACTGCACCTGATATTCTAGTACCACCTGATGCTTGTGGATAATATGCTAAATTTACTGAATGTGGTATGTTGTTAGATATTGTACCACCTATTTGTGCAACTTCAGAACCTTGCCCACCTACTTCAAATAAATGTTTGTAAGAACCTGATTCAGAATGTTCTTGTAATACTAATGCTAAATGCTGTGCAAGTAGTTTTGGTGTTGCAATACATTCAAAAGGCATTGTAACTGTACCACCTCTTGTATTAATTATTGTGTCGTCTTTATGTTTTACTAAACCACGTCCTGATAACAATCTTGATTCTCTTGTAATATTAAATGTTGGTTTTTGAACTTGTACAACAGGCAGTTGTCTGTAAGCTGTTCCATCTGTTCCGTCATTGTCCAAACCTGCACCAAATGATGATTCAGCTTTGATTCCAACCCTAACATCACTAATAGGACGTATAACTTTTGATATAGCCATTACTTATTCTCCTTTTTAGCTTTTTTTTTCTTTTTTTCTATCATTTGAACCAAGCCCATTGATTGCATTAGTTCTGCTGTTTCTCTAGGTAGTGCTATTTCTTTTCCATCTTGTAAGTCGTTAAACTCTTTAGATGTACAGGGCATACCAACAGCATTGAATTTTTTTAATTTATCTGTAAATGGTTTTACTTTCAATCTATCCTCCGTTTCCAAAGTGAGTGCAAGTTAATGACCATTGTGCTACCATATAATCATCATAGCCTTCAACTTCTACATTAAAATCTAAATCACCAAGTGTTATATCAACTGCTTTTGTAGTATCTGCTAACTCTAATGTTATGTTATCGTGTACTAATGCTTCTAATATACTTACTTGATTTAATACATAATCTTGAAACTTATTATCTTTTCTTCTTAAAAAATAATACTGACACTCCATACTAAAACTTCTAACTTCCATAAATGTTGCTTTTTCTAATTGACTAGAACCAATAGGTATAATTCTAATAAATTGATTGCCTTTTAATTCTTGATCCCAATTACTATACACAGGACATTTCATTTCAGCCCTTATTTTGCTCTTTAAAGCTGTTAAAATGTTTTTCCAGTTGTTTGTATAGGTAACGGACACTATCTAACCATTTCTATCGTTTTATTGCTTTTGTTAGTTTGCTTAACATTGTCATCATATACTTCAATTTCCCATTCATCATCAGAAGTTGCACTTGAGCCAACCCAACGTCCATATATTCCACCGTGAATATGTTGCAATCCACCCGTAATAATTTCTGCATCTGAGGTAGTACCTTTTAATTTATCACTACCAAATGATTTTACTATAAAAGTACCTGTACCAAAAGCACCTGTTGTATCTATTTTTATTAATATTCTTTCATATAGTTCGCCTGAATATGTACCTGCAAGTTCTACTAAATCCATAGTACCTGATACACTTCTGTATATAATTTTACCTTTTTTGCTATTGTCATCAACTTCGTGTGATAACTTATAAATACCATCATTTAACTTATCTACTAATCCAGTTCTTTCAGCATTAGTTACTAAAGAATGATAGTAATCAGCTTCTTCACTAGCACCTTCTTTTGCTCTAATAAGATTAGCTGCTGCTATATAGCAAGTAGCTTTTATAATAATAGGATCATATTCTTGACATCTTCCAACATTATCTTGTGGTGTTTCTAAATCTATTAAGTTTTGTTTTTCTAATGGTGTAGAAAATCTAGCATCTATATAATTATGTAACTCTAAACTTGCATCTGTTAATGATTGATTTAAAAATGTAGTAAAATCTTGACCTGCTTCAAACACTTGCTCATTTATTGTAGTTGAAGAATAGTTGCTATTATAGTATTCAACTTGATTTGTTTCGCTATTATAAAACCATTCACCATTAACATCAACTGCACCTGATGTTGATTGTGCTGCTGCTAGTTCTTCACCATTGACAAATAAAGTATCTACGTAACCACTATCTCTAAATAAATGCAAATTGCCTGATGTTAATGTTGGAAATATCTGCACTTTATTATCAAAATCAGATACTCTATTAAAGTATTTAGTTAAATCTGAAATTCCTGCATATTTAAAATCTGAATTTACTGACATATTATATTCCTTATCCTAGTAATAATACTTCCACTTTACTATCTTTAACTGCATTAACACTTCTTCCTTTAATTGCTGCAATACTATTGAAAGCTGAATTTAAATGCTTAACACCTCCTGCGTGTGCTGATAATGTTTCTGCATATACCTTAAATTCTGCATTAGGGTATGGTGCAGTAAATTCACAATGCCCTTTAGCATAATCAATACTACCTACTATCATACCATTGTGCATTAAGTTACCATTACCATCATCTAATATATAAGCATTTGTATTTTGCATTGTTTTACCTGATACAGAGTCATCTAGTTCAGCTAATTCTTTAGTAGAAGCAGGGCCATATACTATTGTATCAGTAGTTCCTCCTCCGTGTGGCGAACCTAATAAAACAGGCACACTACTTGATAATGCAGGGAATCTACCAACACCAAATGGTGTAGTACCTGAAACATTAGCTATACCTACTCTTGTATCTGAATGGTTAGATAAAGATGTAATTCTAATATCTCCATTACTCAAAGCTATTCTTACTTTCTTGTTGAACAAACCTGATGATGAATCATAAAACAAAGCATCAAATCTTGCTTGTATTTTAGGTAATACTGCATTTCCTGATCCATTAAATGTTACATCACTTGCATCTGTCGTAAATGCTATTGCAGTTTCTGTTGATACTGAATCTATACCACCAACATTATATTCATCTACTACTATATGAAATGTATAAGTAGTTGATACTGCTAAACCAGTATTATCAGATGCTTTTATGTTTTGTAAACCCCAATCTAAATACCCACCATTAATATAAAACTCACCTATTGCTACACTACCTGCAACTACCCCATCAATTTTTTGGTCAGCAGTTCTACCATAACCAAAGAAACCACCTTTTTGAGAAAAGAATCCGTTTTGGTCTGTCTGACATTTACCATTATCAAATGCTAAATTTTCATTACCAAAGAAAAACCTCAAATCATCATCATCTGAATGTGCTGCTTCAGTAGAACCTAACAAACCTCTTTTAACAGTTAAATCAGCACCTGATATACCTTCAACTTGCATAACTTCTGAATTTATCATAATTAAATCACCTACCTTGAACCATCTGCCTTCATCAACAGTTATTTCTGTTTCACCTATTGCTACATCTTCAGCTATTTGTATATCTGCACCACTAAAGTATGTAGTACCACTAAATGCGTGTATATCTACATATTCATTACCACTATTAATGCTTTTAGGTTCTATCGCAACAGCACCTGCTGGTGAATTTGCTGCTGATTCCATAGTTGTATCTTCATCTGACAATGTATATGGTGAGTAACTTAAAAATCTGCTGTTAGGCAAATACATAAACTCACCTGCTGGTAGTAAAGCAGTTATCATTCTTACAGCAGTTGCTTCACTTCCACCATTTTCTGCATTCATATCAATCGAATTATGCACATCAGTTGTAGTATCACTAGCTGCATCAGCACCACCATCATTTCTCCAATCATATAATGCTATTGATATTTCAGCAGTTATATTACTTACATTTTTAATTACTATAACTTTAGCATCATTAACAGTTAATTGTGCAGGATTTTTAGCAAATTTAGATAGAGTAATAAAGCCATCAGCAGTAGATAATTCTTGTACTATGCTTGCTTTTTCTGTGTATGTTTTCATTGATCTGCAATCATAATTGCCATCTTCTGATCCTACCATCAATCTTACACCTGCACTTTTAGCACCACCTCTTGTATCTGTGCTACCATCTTGACCATTATCACCACTTGACCATATACCAAAAGGAAAATCATCTGTTTGCATTATACCCCCTGATATAGGTAGCATTACTCTATTGTTTTTTCTATTACCATAAGCCATAAATCTTTATCCCTTCTACGTTAAATGATACTTTACTGTTATATTTGTTGTGTAATCTGAATTAACACTATCACTTCTGAAAAATGCACAAATTACTTTACCTGCTGCTACACTAGAACTATCTATTGTCCAAGTGCTTAAATATGCTTGTTCTGAACCTGCATTGGTTACATCTGAATTGTGTGCTAATAATGTTCCATCTGCCAATGCACTTGTTGAACCACTATTAAATGTATAAGAATATAAGTGCATACGAGTCGTATCACCTGTTGCTTGGTCTGCACCTTCTATTGAATAAACTGCATCAATAGTTATATTATCAGGAACATACCACAACAGACCTGCTAATTGTGAACCTTTTTGACTTAAAGTATTAGCAGTTGTAAATGATGTGTCAGGGTCAGTTCCTGTTCCAAAATCTGCTATCCAACCCTCTACTTTTTGTGCCATACCAAAAAAAGGTATTCCATAATGTGTATCAGCAACTAATGTTTGTTGCATATCAGCACCTATACCAAAATAAGCATATTGTGTATTAACGTGATGTCCTAATGCCTTAACTTGATTGTTTGTAGTATCTACACTAAATTTAGAAGCATCAGAAGCATTTAAAACATCTAATGCTGTTGTATTGTTTGTGTTAGATTTTACCTTTAAATGCCTATCAGACAAACTTATAGCACTAGATGTACCATCACCTGTTTTAATTGTTCTTGCTGTGCTGTCTGCACCACTATTGGAATTGTCTATTTGAAGTATATCTTTATATGTTTCTGCTGGTGATTTGCCTGTAAAACTCATATATTTTTCCTAAATTTCATTCTATAATATAATATAATAATTGAATTTATAAACATTTATTTTAAGTGTATTCTCCATTAATATTCATATTCCAATAAACATCTTGACTTCCTGTGTTGCTATCTTTTTTCCAAAATATAAACAAGCTATCATCTTCTGCAAACGTATTATTAGATGAAAAATCTCCTGTATAACTCCAAGTTCTACCACTTGCAGCAGGTGTTATCGTTCCTGTGTTAAACATTGATGTCAAACTTAAACTTGTAGCATTATTAGATAATGCTCCTTTATATATATAAAACTTAAATGGGTCTGTTGCTCCTGTATCTTGACAATATCCTTGAATTTTAATATTAGTTATTTTACCTGCTCTAGGAGCAATAAAAAATGATGAATAAGTGTCAGTAGCCACTAATCCATCAGAAAGATCAGAATCAGCATTTGCCCAATTCTCATACCAAAATCTATAAAACGTATAGTAGTTAGTTGTGCTTGTTTTGTTTGTAGTATATCCACCTATCATAGTATGCCAATATCTGTCTGCTAAACCTGAACCATCTGTTATTTGTATATCATCACCATCATCATTAGTAAAATATAAACGAGTTGGATTTGTACCTTCAACTCTTAATGAACCATAACTATCTATGGTAGGACTTGCACCTACTTGTTCTTTTATATAAATACCACCAATATCACCATCAACAAAAAAAGCACCTTCAGGTGACATTGTTATACTTCCTGAATTACTATCGGCAGCATCTTGTGTTGATAAGGTTGTTGCTCCTCTAGTTGTAACTGTTAATTGACAATATGAATCAGCACCTGCAGGATTATAAAATTTAGTATTTGTATTATTTATATTTACTAGCGAAGCAGTATCATCTTTAAAATTTATATCACCACCATCAGCATTTAATTCAATATCACCAACTACATCTAATGTTAAATCTGCTTCTACTGCTATTGTGTCTAATAGGCTAACAGCTAAATCTCCACTAGAATAAGTAACATCAGACAATTCATTTAATTGTGTAGCACCTGCATCTGTACCTGTTTGTACTGCACTACCATTAACATTTAAATTACCTTCTACATTAATTGTATCTTCTGACATTTGCATTGGTGTAGATTTATCTCCAACCTTTAAGAATTTTAAATTAGATTCTAAATTTGAATCATTGTCTAGTTGAATAGGGTTCTTTCTTTTCTTTTCAAAAAGGTTAGAGATATTTCTAATAATGTCAGATATTCGCACTACTTACCTTTTAGTTTATCTACTAATGGTTTAAGCACCATATTCCATACCATATCGTCCTTTTTTGATGGTGATAATAGTATTGCTTTCTCTAGTACATATAAGCCTAATAAACACCATTCCCAGTTGCTTGTTAAAAATTCCATCATATTATCGTTCTCCTTTTTTTTAAGATAATTGTTTTTTGCTTTCTGCTATTGATTGTACAGAATCTAAAAATACTTCTACTACTTGCAATCTTGAATCTAAATCTTCATATTTTGCATCATCAATGTTTTGTTGATTTAAAATTTCAATAGCTTCTTCTAATAATTCTATTACTCTATTAATATCTATTTGTTCTCCAAGTTTTCTAGCCTAACTGTTAATTCGTGTACATCTAATTTTAGTTTTTTCATTGAATCATCTAATTCATTATCTTCAGTAACATACTTGTTTATTTTATCAAAATCAAACTTTTTAAATAATTGTTTTAAAACTAAATCTAAAACTTTCTTAACTAATATACCTTGTAACATTATTCTCCTATTATTCCTGTAATATAAAAAAACAACAAACCACCTAGAAACACTATCCAAAAACCTAACCAAAATGCTGTCATTTCATACACTAGAACTTCCAATTAATTCCAGTAGAAACATACTGCTCATCTCTACCATAAAAACTTGCTTTAGTACCTTCTAAAAACAAACCTATATTATCTGTTAAACTCATACCAAATAACATACCTATATCATATTGGTTTTCTTTTCCTTTGTATGATTTATCTGTTAAACCATAAGATTGTGGAAATATATTAAGCCAAATATGTGAATAAAATCTAGTATCTCTTGATCCCATCAGTACATCTAATCCTATTACCTGATATAACTCTGCTTGATATTCTTTTATCTTGTTATCTTCATTATATTGTGCTACCACATTTGGTAGATGATATTCATAAAACTCTGCATCAGAATATGCAACTGCAATGCTGTCAGAGTTCTCCCAATAATAACTAGCTTCTTCATAATACATTTCCCAGTAACCATCTTCAGTAACAGGGTCTGTTTCAATCCATATATAATAATTGTCAATTTCATCATTTCCATTCAAATCGTGTAAAGGTACTAAATAGTCTGTATATCCATATTCATAAGCTAATTCCCACCAATAACCCTCATAATCTTCTATTGCAGGGTGTCCATATACAGGGTGTCCTTTGACAGTAAAGCCTGTTGTAAAGTCAATAAACCAAAAGTGTTTTCTGTATCTTATGTCAAGTTCTGCAAACTCTAAATCTCTACTTTCTTTGTTAGTGTATTTTCCTTTAACTACATACTTATCATTTGACCATTTAAGCCACACTTCTGCATCTTTAAACTCATTGTTTCTGTTTCTAACATCTGAATACTTAAATAGATATTCCCAACCATTTACTGCACCTATTACTGCTTTATCTGCTAATGATGATTCATTGCCTTTGTAGAACCTGGATCTTGATTGGTATGGGAATAATGCAATCTTTCTTAAACCTATTGTATAATTATAATCATCTTTTAATATTTGATTGCCTTTTACATAGGGTGTACCCATTGAGCCACTAACATATAAAGTCGAGTAATCAAAAAAACCACCAAAAACCAAGCTACTAAACGTAACCACATACCCAATATAATTTTTATATCTTCCATAAAGCATTACTTTTTTCTCCTTCTTTTAGAAGCATAAGTTTTAGTTTTTAATGTTCTTTTTCTTGTTGGTTTTTTTAAACCTTTTTTAGTTTTACCATAAGCCATTAGAACCTCCCTTTTGAACTTTTTTCTACTTTAGTTAATCTTTTCTCAAACTTATCTAGCTTTGCTGCTAAATCATCTAGCTTGTCTTTACAATCATCAATACCTGATAAATCAACTTCAGGTATGTCAATCTTTTTGTTTTTAAGTTTGTTTAATTCTTCTTTTATGTAAGTTAAATCACTAGCTAATGGTGATAGTGTAGTATTTAAATTTTTTAACTCTTTAAATGTTTCATCATACTCATCTAACTTGTAAGATATAATCTTTAAATCACCCATAGATTTAATATTATTAATTTCTTTTGTGTTATCTTCTACTGCATTTGTTAGTGTAAAATAAACACCTACTGCTGATACTAATACCACTCCAATAGTAACAAGAAATTTTAAGTCCATTTGAAATGATGTATCTTCACCTATTTTGTGAGCCATTGGTTCTTCCTTTTTTTCTATATTTAGTTGCTGGTCATTTAGTGCTTCTGCTACTTCATCAACAGTAACATATTCTAATTCAATTAAAACTTTACCTAATGGTACTGACCTGTCATAATTAATAGCTTCTTCTGCTTGTTTACTTAATGCAGATGTTAATTGTTTTTTATTTATATAACCTTTTAATAATAATAAATCACCTATCTTCATACTACTACCTTAAATATTGTTTTGCCTACGTTTAGTTTTTCGTGGCTTTTTGCATTATATGATTCTAATGATTTTTCTATATCATACATATCATCAGAATAGTTTTGTAAATCAACTTTAATACCATCTCTATTACCATTGTCATAAAATATATAACAGTTCTGTGATGCTCTGCCTGATAGGTTTAATGCTTTCTCTGAATAGTCATTAGCACCTACCATACTACTTGATCTGCTAAAATTATCACCTACTCTTGCAGAATGTATGTGTCCAAATATCACATAATTAATATCTATACCTCTTGCTCTATATCTTCCCATAATTTGTGTTATGCTTGTATCTATTCCTTTTTTAATGCTTCCGTTTCCGTGTAATACCAATAAGTTCTGCCCTGCTACTTCTACAACTACTTCAGTAGGATCACCATCAACAAATGCAATGTCAGTATCTCTAAATATATATCTTAATGTTTGAAATATAGTGTAATCATAATTATCTGATGCAATATTACCTGACCAACCCCAATCTTTCTTTACTCTACTTTCATTGCCTGTTACCATAGCCACAGAAACGTTAAAATTGCTATTTAAATCCATTATTACTTGTTGTAGTATATCAACTGCTAGGAACGTAGCTTTTGCTCTATTTGTAGCCATATTTAAAAGTTCATCTAATCTTCTATCTGAATTAAGCAAATCACCTGATTGTACCATAAGCACATTAGTTACACCAAATGCTTTAAAATATTTAGTAGCTTGATTTACAAAGTGTTTACATCTTTTAGAAGCTACTGTAAAGTCATATTTGTTGTGTGGTAGATCAACTAATTCATTAAAATGAACATCACTAAATTGTATAACACCCACACAGCTTGTTTGTTCACTATGCTTTTGTGTATATGTTGATAACTTATATTTGTCAAAAAGCCTTGTTAATTGTTTTGTGTATTCAGAAACTGCATTTTCTACTCTTGCATATTCCCTGAATGATTTGTTTTGGATTCTATTTCTGTCTTGTGCTGATTGCTTTTGTTTAGCTAGTCTTACATTTTCTTGTATCAATTCAAGATTTTCAATAACATAAACAGACTTATGTCCACATACATTACATTCATATCTTTGTCTGCCTTTTTCAAACCCACATTTAATTAGATTTGGTGCAAAGCAATTTTTACAAAACATATATTATTCCACTTTAGCCATTCTATCACTTAATTCTTTAGCACGTCTTGGTGTATCATCTCTAGCCCATTTACTATCTAGCATTTCTACTGAAGCCATCTGATAGTCTTTATTTGCTATATATTTGATTGTTTTTTTGAACTTACTAAATGCAGATACACCTAACTGATAATTCATATTCATTACTATATCTTTTACTTCTTGAGGTGCAGATAAAAACCAGCTATACCTTGTAGATAATGTGTATTTAAGGTTTTCTAAATCTTCTTCTAACCATTCAGTAGCTTGTTCTTCTGTTACTTGTAGGTACTTGATCCTTTTACCATATCCAATAGTATCATAACCTGCTGTACATTTATACACAACGGAACTAAATCCTTCGTGCTTTTTAATGTCATCTAATAAAGCCACTATTTATATTCTACACCAAATACAAATGTTAAATCACCATCTGCAAAAGTTTCTGCACCACCTACTGATGCAAAGAAATATACAGATGTAGAATCATCTTTAGCTTGTAGCATTAATGGTAGTGATGATACATTTTCATCTGTTTTTGCATTAAATAAACAAGTGCTTCCCATATCTTTCCAACTATCTGTTGGTGCTTCTATATAGCCTAACTGTTTTGCGTGTACTGTGTTTGCAGATACAACGTCCATTGCAGCATTAGCAGTACCCATACCTCTTGCTGCTTGTTGAAAATACATTGTCATTGGTGTTATATCACCTTGTTTGTTTGTAATAGCAACACTAACTAATTTAGAACAGCCACCTAAACCTATTACTGCATCAGGTATTTCAGTTGTATCAAATAGTATATCACCATCTGCATAAGCACTTGTGTCTAATGTTGGTGTTACCTGTATTACTTTAAAATTACTTTTTCCATAAGGCATCATACTACCTCAACTTTCCAACCTTTAGCTTCATATTGTTTAGTTAAACCTTCGTAATTATCTCTAACTATAACATTACCATTGCTTTTAGTAACTTTTAGTTTTTTAGCAACAGGTTTTGCTTTTTTTTCTGCTACTGGTTTAGTTTCTTTTTTTGTTTCTTTCATTTATCTCTCCAATTAAGATTTTATAATGTTACCATCTTTATCAAAACTTACTCCTCCAAACATTCCAATATTGTCTGCACCTTTACCTTTTTTATTCCTATCAATTCTGTCTGACACTTCTTGCATATAATCCATATACTTCATTTTAGAGCCTTTGTAGTATGCTTGTTGCCCTTTATCTCTATCTTCTGCTAGGCATAAGTTGTTACTAGGGTCTAACTCACAACCAAATTCTTTGTTGTTTAAATTACCTATATCTTTTTTAGGTTTAGATTTTCTTATAATATTCTTTGACATATTTTTAGTTGTCTATGGAGGGTATCCGACACCCTCCATAAACATTGATCCTTAACTATTACGAGATTTCAGTATGTATTTCAACACCGTGTAAATCAACTAATTCTGAAGCTGCCCAATAACCATTAGCAACCATATTAGTAGAAGCACCTAACTCGTTTCTTTCAGTTCTTAACTCTATGAAGTTACCACCACCAAAGTCAATATATCCTGCACCTAATGCTGTTTTAGAATATATAGCACCTTTTTTTCTTCCAGTAGCACCATCAATAACTTGTGGAGAAGTAAAGAAACTAATTCCTGCTATGTCAGTTACAAAACCTGCTTTGTAGAACTGCTCACCAACAGATACAGCACCACCGTGTGCAAAAGCACCAACACTTGAAGCTGTTGCTGTTAATGCAAGTTCATTTGATAAACCAAAAGAACCATACATTTGTTGTGGGTGTAATACTGCACTATAAGGTCTTGGTGCATCATTAGTTTCTAGTGAAGCAACTGCGTCCATTATGTCAATAAATCTTAATGAATCATCTGTACCTTTTGATGTTGCAAAACCATCAAATAAAGCACAAATATTAGCATCAAATTCAGCTGCAACTGCATTACCTAAAACTTGTCCTGCATTTACCATTAAAGCATCAGAGTTACCATAAGCTGCAAGATCAGTTACTCTTGCATTAATATGATTTCTTAATACCTCAACATTAGTTGCTGCTGTTGTGATACTTGTTGCTGCTACTTCTGTATCTTCATCTCCAGTAGCTTCGTTTGTTACATCACTTACACCTAACTTACTATATACTGGAAACTGAACAACATTAGAACCTCGTGCTGCTGCAGCCATTGATATAGTAGAAGGAGTAACTGCTGCTTTGTTAAATTGTACGATTGCTGCTGCGATAGTTTTACCTAAACCACCTGCTGCAATGCCTACGTCTGTATTAGCCATTTTACGTCCTTAATTTAAATGTGTTTCAACTGCTTGTTAGCCTTCATTTACACACCAACCACTATGTGATTTTTTTTAATTTTATTTTATGAAACCTTTAGTAGATTCTTCTATTGCTTTACCTGCACCTTTAGGGTCTTTCATAGCAAATTCTTCCCACGAAGAATCCACCCATCTCACCTGCTGAACCAGTAGTGGCTCTTGCAGTTGATGTAGAAGGTGCATTAACATTAGTAACACTACCAACATAAGTTTCTAGTTTATTTAAATCACCCAAACCTTCTGCTATTGACTTGTGAGTATCATCAGTTAATTTACTCATTAATGATTCTCTTTTGTCTGTTTGATAAGTATTCCATTTATCAGCTTCAGTTTTAAATGTATCTCTTTCTTTACTAACAATATCAAGTGCTTCTTTTAGTTTACCATCTTCAACCATTTTAGCTTCTTGTTGTTGTTTAGATGTCTGATTCATCTTGTCTATCTGTGCTTGTAGCTTCCCGATCTGATTAGCCATTTCATTTTTAGATGAAACAACTTCTTGGAATCTATCATAAGGTACATTCTTTTGACTAGCTTCTGTGCTAGGATTTGTTTCAGTATTTTCATTACTGGTAGTTTGAGTTTCTACATTTTCATTTGACATATTTAACCTCTTTTGTGAGTTTTTATTGAAAATTCTTAATTATAATATAATTTTATAATTGTAAAATAAAACAATTATTTTTTACCTATCTTATGTTTTGTTGTTTTATTCTTACCAAATATTTTTATTAAACCTTTACCATTATACTTTTCTGCTTCTTTAAATAAATACCTTTGTACACCTTTAGGCAATGGTTGATCTGCACTTGTTAATACCCTACCCATATCCATTAACCATTGTACTCTAGCACCAAATGTTGTCCAACCTATTTGGAAACCATTAGACATTGTTTTAATTAAACTATAATCTTTTAAAGTATCACCACTAGCAACAGGTGCATTAAAAGGAAACCCACCTATAAAACCTTTACCACCTGCTTTTTTTCTTTTAGCATATCCACTACTATAATTGCTTTTAAAATTATTGCCCTTGACATCTTTTGCATCTTTGAATATATGTTTTCTATATTTATCTCTAACTTCAGGGCCTACATCTAAAAAGAATTTCTTATCAAGCATCTTTTAACCTTTTCTTTGCTTCTTCAGGATCATTAAAACCACCTTCTTTTGATTGTATTTCCCATTTATGTCTGCAATTAAAGCCACCACCATCTATTAACACTTCCTCGCCAAACCTAGATACTATTTCTTTTTTTGTCATAGCACCAGCACTAGCCATTGACAAACATTCATCTCTAGTTCTATCATCAACAGGCCCTATATATACATATTTAGTATTATCAGGTGCTATGTCCATCATCTGATTAGTTACCATTCTTGAATATGTGTTTAATGTTGTATTGACTACTGTTTGCATCTGTGCATTAGATATACTAGATACTGCAACCTGTTGTGTTATTTGTTTAGCAGTTAATCCTGCTTGTAGCCCTTGTGCTACCTGTGTTCTTATTTGTCCTGATACATTTCTTATAATAGCACTATCAAATAATTCTTCATTTAACCTAGCAAATGCAGACAAACCTCTACCATCTATATTTGCAAAGTTTATTGTGGATTCTAGCACCTTTCTGTGTGCTTGTGCATATATTGTAGTAGCCTTTTGTACTTTAGCTTTAAGAGTACCTTCTATATCTAATGAAATAAGTGAATTTATAAAAGCATTTAAATCAGTTACTTGTGTGCCTAGTCCAACTAATGATGCTACCAATTCTTCTTTGGCAGTATCCATTATCCTTGCTATTTGCTCGGAAGCACTATCTATGTCGTTTTGATTAGCCATTATACTATATCAGATACTTTTTTTCTTTTCTCCCACATCTTACAACTCCAGTATCTTGCTTTAGTTTTATCTTTTGCTGTATCGCATTTGTGTCTTGCTCTGAATGATTTACGTTTAGCATCACTAAATCTTTTAATAGATAGATTAGGATCACCAAACATAACCTTCTTTACTTTATCACCTGCTTTAACATAAACCTTAAACTTCTTTCTACCATAACCTGATTCACCTTTAGTTATTCTTGAAGGTTTATCTAGTGTTACTTTTTTTCCTTGATATTCAGCCATTATTCAACAGGTTTAGCTAATGCTTGTAGTAACGTATTTTCAGGTGTTTCTGCTTCTTCATCATCTTCCATCTCTGTTTCTTTTCTATCAAACAAATGATCTTCTGCTTCTTCTCTAGTTAAATCAGGGTTTTGTTGCATAAGTATATCTGCTTTATCTATTAGTCCGTGTGATAATTCCCAATCCCACTTTTCACGTTGTTCTTTATCACTTAATATTTCTACTGATTCAGAGAAATCTACATCTTCTAAATCACCTGCATCTTGACCTATTTCAACTGCTATAATTAATCTTTCTAAATCAAACAGTTCCATTTCTGTATTTCTCCAACGTGTAACATCAGACTTTCTATCATCTGTAAGTTCTATGTTTCTCATTTTAAGGGCCACACCACTTGCAGCAGTAGTGCCTTCTACAAAGCTAATGGGCAGATGGTAGTTTTGTGATAGCATTTTATAAGACGATTGTATGGATTCATCTAGTGCTGGTATTGCGTTAGGAGGACTTACTATGCTTATACTACCATCTACACCCAAAAAGTTAATTTTATCTTGACCTACTTGCATTTCATCAGGATCAATACCTGTACCATTAACAAATAAATATCCAAATGATTGAAACATAACATTAGCATTTTTATTAGTTTCAGCTACGTTAATAGCTAAATTTGTAGATATTAAATCATTAGAAGCATTAGTATCTAAATAACTAAATTCAGGTTTACCTTCTTTAAAGCACTCAACAAATGGTAGTTTACCATAAGGATTAATCATATCAGGATTATCATCTTCTGTATATATCTTACCATTCTTATCAAATACAAAAGTATGTTCATTGTCCCAATATACAAACTGTTCAGGAGTTGCATCTAATACTGTTGCTTTCATAGTAATAGGATATACAATAGCACTAGGTTTTAATGGATCATCTTCAAATATAGGTTCATAATCAGTAATAATATCATATTCAATACAACCAGTACCATCTTCTTTTATTCTCCAGCAAGGTTTTAACAGGACAGCATCAAGCAAGTTAGTCATTCTTTCTAATCTTTGTAGCTTTAAATCTTTATGTACAAAGTAATCAGTTATATCTTCTCTTGAGTATGTTCTAATAGGAGGTGTCATATAAACCAAGCTGATTCTGTCAATAATACGTTTAGTAATGTTTATGTTACCTGTAACCACTTTATCTAATGTAGATTGACTAAAGTATTCTGACGTATATTCATTAGTATCACCTTTATAATAATCTAAAGCCATATACCTA
>VTLG01004374.1_pt1 | contig 23448 bp, 35 predicted proteins | sample 4694571 | NCBI WGS metagenome assembly VTLG01 (sample SAMN12604809, study PRJNA352737) | marine metagenome | biome: ENVO:00000447; feature: ENVO:00000209|ENVO:00000569|ENVO:01000036; material: ENVO:00002151; isolation source: viral sequences binned using virsorter ...
ACTCTAATCGAAAGATTAGGGTAGACCTTACAGTCTCAGGAGGGCTACGGCCCTTCTGAGTTTTATAACTACGTTCCCTGACCTTTTAAGAGTATCTAAGTTTATGATTTATTTAGAATTATTATATTATTATCTCAATCCCCGTTGGGAGTTAGTAAGTTACACTTGCTTTCCTAGAAAGCGTCAAGCTAGACTATCTCACTGGAAATACTTCCAGCATGGATATGTCAGAATAACTCTGGGCCGTAGGAAGTTCCAGTTTAGTAAAGAGTTATAATTAATATTTAAAAGATTTTAAAGACCTCTTACGTTAGTGAGAGGTCTTAAAAATCTAAAAGGAGCCGCTATGCTTTTGAGCAACGAAGAAAAGATGCGAATGAAAAAGAGATTCGAGAACCAAGATTATATCTCTAAGGTTTATTATAATCGCTTTGGAGAGAGTGATTATGTCTGGCATTGGATGGGGCAGCTTGGCTACAGGTTTGGAAGAATGTCTGATGTAGAGATTCAAACTTGGGCTGATAATGTTGATGTAGAATTAAGTTTAGAGGAGCAGATATGAAAGCGTATATTAAAGTTAAAAATATCTATGGAGTAGATAAAATCTATCCAGACTGTGACGTTTCTAGGTCACTTGTGAATCTTATGAATACTAAAACTATACCAATAGAAAAAATCTATTGGATCAGACAGTTAGGTATTGAGTTAATAGAAAGACCTGTACAGTTAAAAGATTTATTATAGGAGTATATAATATGATTAGGTATACATATAAAGCAGGATCTAAAACCTACTCTGTTAGGGTGACTAGGCATGTATTTAAAAAACTATTTCTTTCTACTCCAAGGGGTAAGAAAGTATTTAGGAAGGGTGCTAAATCTCTATCCGGGCTTAGGGCTTTAGAGCCTAGGCATACAGTTTAATTAACATTTAAAAGATTTAGAAGGTCTTTTACAAAGTGAAAGACCTTCATAAATCTAAAAGGAGCCGACCATGACCAATGAGGATTGGGAAGAACTTTTCGAGTGTATATGTTTTGTAGTTACACTACCCACTATAATATTATTTTTTATGTTTTTGGAGCTAATATGATTGATATTTCAGTACACAAAATTGTAGGTATAGCGATAGACACTCCCAGTTATGAGAATAACTGGATACAGTTTACTGTTAAAAACACTAGGGGTGAGGAGTGTGAAGTGACTATGTTTCTTCAACAGTATGGTGATGATAAGGTTACTGTTTATGAGTTCCTTCATGATCTGAGAGACTCTACAGAGCAAGCAATCAAGGAGTTGATAAGTGTTCAGCAATCACAATCCGAAGATTAATCATTTTGCACAGCGTAGCCCAGATAATTTGTTTCTGGTTGTCATGATGGTCTCCCTTAGCATCCAGCAAAAATGGGTGCTAGTGGGGGATATGATGGTTGATATGAAACAAAATAAACTAGACTCTAAGTTTATCTGGGGCAACAAAAAGAATACTTACAAGTACATAAGTACTCATAAGCATTTTATCTACGGTCAGATGATGGCCGTTATTAATTCCAACAAATCAGATACTTCAAAGTCACACAGTCTTATGAGGATATTCCTACAGATTGATGGGCTTGGATTGGCTAAGGCTGGCTTTGTTTGCCAGTTAGTCGCTGGTTTGGTTGGTTGTATTGATGTTCACAATATAAAACAATATAATATTAAACCTGATCTGCTGGTTTATAATAAGACTGTAAAGACTAAAAGAGGTCAAGAAGCTAATGAGAAAAGGCTACAAGAATATGTAGCCCTCTGTGAAATCTATACATCTGAAAGACTTTGGAATGCTTGGTGTGCATTGATAGCTGATAAGTATCCTAAAGATTTCTTAGATGACTATCATGTATCAGAGTTACATTACACTTACCTACTTAACTAAGGAGCAATACTATGGGATCGTTTGAGAAAAATAAACTTAAAGAGCAGTTAGCTAAAGATATTAAAAATTATTTAGAGAAAGGAGGTGTAGTAAATAAATTACCTGTATGTCCTGAAGTTACAAAGATTAAGAAAGAGATTGATAGAAAATATTTTAATAAGTTTTAAAAGGTCTTTTACAAAGTGAAAGACCTTTATAAAACATATGAGGAGCCGATTATGACCGACAAAGAATTTGAAAAGTATATGCGAGAACTGCTAGAAGATGTTGATAAGGCTAGACATGTTATATCAGCAATACTTGATAATAATCAGATAAGCCCGATGGCTGGCTTGATAGCTTTAAAAACACTACAACGTCAGGTATCTGAGGCTATGGATGAGCCTGATGTAAAAGCATCAAATGCATTGGTAGATGTTATCTGGGAAGACTGTTTACAACCTCAAATGGGAGATCTGAAGCGTGAGTTACAAGGAGAATATCACTAATGGGAGTCCATATCACACCAGTTTACGATGAAGCCAATGGTGTACCTTTTGTATACTATGAAGTCTATTCAGACTTTAGCGGTGAGACAACTACTACTAACTGTCTCTTCCGGGCTGAAGAAATAGCAGATGAGTTAATTGCAGAATCACTTGAACAAACCTCAAACTAAGGAGCTAGATATGAATGTTGTTAATTTAAATAATCATGTTTTCGGTAATGGATTTGGTGACGCTGACTTTGATATTGATTTGAAGCAGCTACATTTTAGTGCTAGATCACCCTCTGATTACCATAATCACTGGCATGTAACTAACAAACGTGCCGTCATTCGTACTGATACTAATCAGTGTCTTGGGATTGTTGGCCCTAATTACAAGCCAGTAAATCATAGAGATATGATAGCCAATCAGCGGTCTATGATCATGAGAAGTGATCTCAATACTAAAGATATTGTGGAGTCTATTGTTACTGATCGTTATGGTGCTAGGTGCTATGTAAAGCATACTTTGCCTAATCAGTTCTTAGAAACTCCTGACGGTGACACAGCTGCTCTGACTTTCCTTGGAGTAAATAGCTTTGATGGTCTGTTTAGTTTCATGCTATCAGCGGGGGCTAGGCAGTCGGCTTGTATGAATGGTCAGGTATTTACAGAGGGTAGCTCTACCATATATAAGGCTAGGCATACTCGACAGCTAGATATTCACAAGGGTTCTCAGATTGTTGGTAAAGGTCTAGAGGTAATGATGCAGCAAAATGAGCTATGGAAAGTATGGTATAGGACTGTTCCATCTCAGGAGATAATTAATACTATCTTTGCTGAAGCTGTTGGGATGAGCTATATGGATGAAAATATTCATAACAACAGAAACTACATCTACCTTTGGAGAGTGTTTACTGAGACTTATTCCAAGCGTCAGGGTAACAATCTTTGGGCAGTCTATAATGCTCTGACAGATTGGGCCACTCACTGCCAGCCAGCCCGTAAAGGAGCTTCAGTAGTGTCCTTACGGAATCGTAGAGCCAATAAGGTTTCTAAGGTTATCTCTAATAGCCGTCTATTTGGACGGGTGGCATGATAGTTAGTGAGTCTACACTAGCTGACCTAGTAGAACTAAGGGATACCCTTCAGGGGTGTCCTTTAGATTCTAGGTCTGATTTAGTGTTTTTATGTTCTCTAGATAATGTTATCAATTACTTAAAGGAGCAAAGTAATGGACAGAGAAAAGTTTTATCACAAGATTGATGATTGGGTTGCATACAACTTTATAAAGATTGATTGTCAGCCTCCTTCACCGACCTTCATAGGAAGGTTTATCCATTTTGTTGAGGCAGAGTTAGCAGCATACGCAGAAAGCGATAGAGATAAACTCATGCCTTGGACACAAGTAAACTCAAACACAGAGTTAGATCAGATACTGCCTCAATGTTTTACGGCATATATTAATCAAGGAGCTAAACACTAATGAAAGAAGTAGATCACTCAGCATCAAATCAGATCATAGCAAACTATCTAGGCGATAATATTTATAGTAAAGAAGTTTATTATCCTAACCTAGATATCGCATATGATTCCATGAAGAACCAATGGGACTCTAATTATAAGTATGAGATCAGTGTTGATGATAATAAGAAAATAACGGTGAAGGCTTATAACAACTGGAGCAAGGAATTTATAGGATACTTGGGAGAATACTAATGGATAAATTTACAGCTAAACACAGGGTTACTCAATTAATTGCAGATAACTTTATACATATAGAATCTACTAATGATTATACGCCAATGCATTATAACTTAAAAAATACTGTTGATAATGTAGAGGAATTATTACTTGATTTAATAGATAGAATTTATAAGGAGACAACTAATGACAACCAATAAGGCATTACAAATATTGTTTGATGAGAGTTCTACTTACTATGACTTCTGTGATGATTCCGATAAACACAGAGCATTAGAGTGGGCTGGAGCATGGAATCATATCACGGATAAACTAGGCGTAGTCTTTGATAAAGAGACTGAGCAATGGGTAACTGCTGATGAGGGGCATCCAGCGTGAATATATTTTATTTAGATCATGACCCTGTAACCTGTGCTAAACAGCACTGTGATAAACATGTAGTCAAAATGATACTTGAATATGCACAGTTATTATCTACGGCTCACAGAGTTCTTGATGGTGTAAAGTATTATGAGCCATCAAGACGCTCTGGTCGCATGGTTAAAAGATTTCATCTTGATGGTAATAGAAGTAAGCTATATCATGCTACTCATATGCACCATCCTTCCGCTGTTTGGTGTAGGAAAAGTATTAGTAATTACATATGGTTATCAGACCTATTTAATGCTTTACTTGATGAATATACTTATCGTTATGAGAAAGTTCATAAGTGTGCAGAGCTAAAATCATTGCTAATGGAAGCTCCCGATAATATTAATTTAGGAGTTTTTACACCCCCCACACTGGCAATGCCTCAAGAAAACAAAGTTTCGGATTGTAACATTGAGTGTTACCGTGACTATTACCATACTAAACACTTTGCTAAGTGGACTAACAGACCTATACCGGAGTGGTTTCATGGCTAGTAACTATACTTCACATCAGCTATTACAAAGAGTAGCTGTAATGAGTAATAAAGAATATGATAACTATATAATGAATAAGGAGGCGTTAGACCTTTGGTATAAAGTACACACAGAAGGAGTAAAACGTGAAAGAACATCTAGACTTAAAAGATTTTTTACTAAATCCAAAGATGGGTAACAAGGCTACTACTTGGTTTTATGTTGATGGGTTGCGATTATGTGACATATCCATAGGCAGAAAGTATGTCTTTGTTAAACCTTTATATGGTAATTACGTTAAAAAGAAACACACAATACGAAAAGCAAAGGAGATATTAAAGAATATGTATTGGCGAGCAGCATCCACTGATGCATACTATAAGGCTTTAGAGTTAGGTAGAAAACGTAAATCTAAAAACTGGGAGAAAGATTATGTTTGAAATAATTTTAGCTTGTGTTATACTTGGCTATGTATTATATACTATATTTAATAGACCAACATAAGGAGTTTTAAAGATGGCTATTGTTGAAGGTACAGCCTATTGGGCTAGTGTTAAACGTCCTAATACAACATATGAACCTGTATATACTGTAAATCTTGTAGTAGCTGATGAGACTGCAAAGGACTTCAAGCGTAGAGGTTTTACAGTTAAAGATATGAATGAAGGCCCGGCACTAATTATTAAACGTAAAGTAAACGGTGCTAAAGGCCAGAGAGAAGCACCAAAGCTCTATGATCGCATGAAGAATGAGATAGATGTAGAGGTTGGTAATGGTTCTAAGGTTAAAGTCCAATACCGTGAGTGGGAGATGGACAGAGGCCAACAGCATTTCCAAGGTCTAGAGTTTATGGCTATGCAAGTTATAGACCTAGTTCCCTACAACAGTGGGGGTGCTGGAGATGAGTTTGATGTTGAGGATGAGATGGAGGATGAGTTGTAATGTCTACCATCTATAAGGCCAAGGATGGTAAATCCTATGATGTATCTAAATTCTCAGAGTTAGCTCAAGAAAACTTTAATCTGGCCGCTGAGATAGGCGCAGAGATAATGGTACTTCAGAAGAAAATGAAAGTAATATCACTAGCCAGAGATTCAATTATTGATTGGCTAGAGGATAAAGCATTGTGTGAGGAAGCGTTGTGTGCTGACGATTAGGGGGCTTCGGCCCCCGTTTTTTTAGGAGCGATTAATGGCATTTGTAAAAACACATTTACCCTGTCCTGACTGTGGTGGCAGCGATCCAGCTGCTTTGAATGAAGATGGCTCTATGTATTGTTTCAGCTGTGACAAGCTGACTCCTGCACCTAGAGATCATCATCCCTCTCCACAGCCGATAGAATTTAAAACATATAAAAACAACTCTATGAATACCTCCGATGGTTCATTCAATGAGCTTACAGATAGGGGTATCTCCCTAAGCACCGCTAAGAAATACGGAGTTAAAAGTGTATTAAACTCCAAGGGTGAGGTGGATACTCACATCTATCCATACTATAACGTCAATGAGATTGGTGCTTATAAGCTGCGTGATGCTAATAAGACTTTCTTTTGGCAAGGGTCATCCGCTGGCACAGGCTTATTTGGTCAGCAGCTATTCCAAGAGAGCGGTAAGTTTATAACTATTACTGAGGGCGAGTGTGATGCTATGGCAGCTTACGAGTTGCTAGGATCTAAGTACCCTGTAGTGTCTCTCAAGAATGGTGCGGCTGGTGGAGTTAGAGATGTAAAGGCTTCTCTAGAGTTTCTTGAGAAGTTTGAAAAGATAGTAATAAACTTTGACAATGACTCTCCGGGCAGAGAAGCGGCTAGGAAAGTTGCTAGGCTCTTTACTCCCGGCAAAGCCTTGATACTAACCTTACCAGAGGAATACAAAGATGCTAATGATATGCTTCGTAGTGGTAGCCATAGACTGTTTACTACTTCTTGGTGGGCGGCAAAGCCGTATACGCCTTCAGGAATAATGAGTGCAAAGGACATCATGGATAAATATCATGAGCGTCCTCAGAAAGAATCTATAGCCTATCCTTGGCATGGATTGAATGAAAAGTTATATGGCCTAAGAACCGGAGAGCTAGTTACATTTACAGGTGGGACAGGGCTAGGTAAGTCCAGTATCACCAGAGAACTAGAACACTGGTTGATAAAGAACACTAAAGATAACGTAGGGATCATAGCTCTTGAAGAAGACTACTATAAGACTGCTGACTGTCTGGTGTCGATTGAAGCCAATGCAAGATTGTACATTGATCACATCAGAAAAGAGTTCCCTAAAGAGCAGTTAGATACTATGCTCAGTAGTCTCTTTGGTGATGATAGAGTATGGATACATTCTCACTTTGGATCTAATGATTTAGATGAGATATTCTCCAAGATTAGATACATGATTGTTGGCTGTGATTGTAAATGGATAGTAGTAGATCACTTACATATGTTACTGTCTGCTAGTGCAGAGGGTGATGAACGCAGGACTATTGATACAATAATGCACAAGCTCAGATCTATCGTTGAAGAGACAGATGTAGGTATGCTCTTAGTATCTCACCTGAAAAGGATAGAGGGTAACAGAGGCCATGAGAATGGAGTTACAGTTAATCTCAGTCATCTCAGAGGCTCTCAGTCGATAGCTCAGTTATCAGACTGTGTAATTGCTTTAGAGCGTAATCAGCAATCAGACGATCCCAATGAAGCTAACACAACACACATTAGAGTATTAAAGTCCAGATATACTGGTGACGTTGGTATGGCTACACATCTACTCTATGATAAAGAAACTGGCAGACTTTCAGAGCTTCTAGATTATGGGGATGAAGATGAGCTAGATGTAGAAGAGGCACTATGAAGTCCTTAGTATTTGATATAGAAACAGATGGCATTACAGATGTTACAGTTATCTGGTGTATATCAGCTGTAGATTTAGATAGTAATAATATATATGAGTTTGGGCCTGACAAAATAGATGAGGGTGTGGCATTTCTAAAGAATGCTGATAAACTCATAGGACATAACATAATCAATTATGATATTCCTTGGATACGCAAGCTGTGTGGTGTTGATCTGTCCGATAAGAAGCTGGTAGATACTCTGATAATATCTAGATTATTTAATCCAGTGCGTGAAGGGGGTCATGGCCTGAAACAGTGGGGTGAGGCAATAGGATACTCTAAAGTGGAGTATGATGACTTCTCTGGATTTGATGAAGGCATGTTAAAAAGATGCACCGGAGATGTTATATTAAATAAAAAGGTATACTACGAACTCCGCAAAGAAGCGGCTGGATTCTCTAAGCAGTCTATAGATATAGAGAATACAGTCGCTAGTATACTGAAAGAGCAGGAAGATCATGGCTTCTTATTAGATCAGAAGGCAGGGACTATCTTACTGGCAGAACTCCAAGAAGAGATGGACAAGGTTACATCTGAGGTTAAGAAGAGATTCAAACCAAAGATAGAAAAGCTAGAGATATTTAGAAGGAGAACTAAGACGGGTGCTATCTCTAGAATGGGAGAGACACTAGAGGGCAAGGGTGTCAGGCTAACTGGTGAGGACTTTCAAGAACTAAAGAAGAAAGGCTCCATCATAAGAGAGAAGCGTATAGAGTTTAATTTAGGATCTCGGAAGCAGATAGGAGAGTATCTACAGGAGTTCGGCTGGAAGCCAAAGAAGTTTACTCCTACAGGTCAGCCAATGGTTGATGAAAAGATATTATCCAATGTAAAGAATATACCAGAGGCATCACTTATAGCTAAGTACCTGATGCTTCAAAAGCGAATAGCTCAAGTGAATGCATGGTTCAAAGAGCTAGGAAAAGATGGCAGGGTTCATGGTTTCGTTAATCATAATGGCACTGTCACTGGTAGAATGACTCACAGGAACCCCAACATGGCTCAAGTTCCTAACTGTTCCGCTCCTTACGGTAAGGAATGTAGAGCCTGTTGGGTAGTTCCTCCTAATTATAAATTGGTTGGGATTGATGCCAGCGGATTGGAGCTTAGGATGCTGGCCCATTATATGAATGATGAGGGGTTCATCGATGAAATACTCAATGGAGACATACACACAGCTAATCAAAGACTTGCAGGACTTGAATCAAGAAATCAGGCTAAGACATTCATCTATGCACTTATATACGGAGCAGGAGATGAAAAAATCGGGACAGTGGTTGGAGGAAACAAAGCGGATGGCAGGAGACTTAGAGAATCTTTCCTCAATAATCTCCCATCATTTAGAACTCTTATCTATAAGGTATCAAGAGCAGCTACAAAAGGCTTCCTGAAAGGATTAGATGGTAGAAAGATAAAAGTAAGATCGCAACACAGTGCCTTAAATGCTCTTCTTCAGGGCGGTGGAGCTATCGTTATGAAGAAAGCATTGATGATATTTCACAAAGAAATACAACAATATGGTGCTGTTGTAGTAGGTAATATCCACGATGAGTGGCAGGTAGAGGTACCTTGGCAACACGCTGATGTTGTCGGTAAAGCAGGTGTCGAAGCAATTATAAAAGCTGGTAAAGAGCTACAATTAAAATGTCCTTTAGACGGGGAATATAAAGTAGGAGACAACTGGAGTGAAACACACTAAGCATGATCCAAATAGAGTTGGTGATCTAGCAGAGCATTACGCCGTTACTTGGTTGTGGGATAATGGCTACCATGTTTTTAGAAACTGTGGATGCACAGGCCCAGTTGACATTGTTGCTTTAGCTCCTGATGGTAAGATAACTTTAATCGATGTTAAATCCTATAAAGATAGTAGATTATCTTCTAAAACACATACGCAAAAAAAACTAGGAGTGCAATATCTACACTACAATTCAGAGACCCGTAAGTGTAGATTTGTAAAACACAGAAATGAAATCACTAAATAATTTAATAGAAGATATATACAAAAACATACAGCCTATATGTGATGGCGAGTCTCTGGACTTATCTGAAGAACAGATAGATAAGTTTGGAGAAGACATGAAGAATGTCTTGCGTAATTGGTCTAGCCCCACTGTTAGAGACTCTAGATTTACGTTGAGAATGTCTAACGTAGGGAAGCCTCTGCGTCAGCTTTGGTATGACAACAAAAGCGAAATGGATTCTTCTGTTACTCCAATTACAATGATCAAGTTTTTGTATGGACATATACTTGAAGAAGTTGTTTTGATGCTTGCCCGATTATCTGGGCATGAAGTATCAGATGAGCAGAAAGAAGTTACAGTCAATGATGTCAAAGGCCATATGGACTGTAAGATTGATGGTGAAGTTGTAGATGTAAAGACTGCATCATCTTTTGCATTCAAGAAGTTTAAATATGGAACACTACCTGATGATGATCCTTTTGGATACATCTCTCAGCTTTCAGGTTATGAACAGTCAGAAGGCACTACAGGTGGTGGGTTCCTTGTTATCAACAAAGAAACAGGAGAGCTTACCTTCTATGCTCCTGATGAGTTTGATAAGATTGATACGGGTAAAAGAATAAAAACTATCAGAAAAGCATTCAAGTCTAAAACTCCTCCTGATAAATGTTATCCAGAGATTCCTGAAGGCACTAAGGGCAACATGAAGATACACAGAGGATGCTCTTATTGTCCACACAAGTTTGTATGCCATTCGGATTCTAATGATGGTCAGGGGCTAAGAGGATTTAGATATGCAAAAGGCGTAGTCTATTTCACTAAAGTTGTTAAAGAGCCTAACGTAGAGGAAGTTCTGTGAACGGTAGAAAGAGTAAACTTTGTCGTAGATTAGGCAAAGAAATGGCGTTAGAGTGGTTGAAAACTCTAGTCAGCGAAGAAGAAGCAAAGCAAATAAATATTAGTAATTTTATGCCTCTCATGCCCAAACAGACACATATAATGAATGAAGGTCAGATGCGTTTGATGCCTAATAGCATTAAGTGGTTCTATAAAAGAGTAAAAGAATACGGTGTCAACGAAATCAAAGATAGAAAACTTAGAATCACTACAGCTTGATGAGCTTATTATCTCTGTCAGCGCATATTTGCTATCACAAGATGGCAATCTTGGTGGTGTACCTGATGTTGTCATAGAGAGGCTCTGCGACTTAGCCGACTATGAATTAGTTCTAAGATCGGAGAGTCCTTTACATTGAGCAAGTCTAGAATAAGAAAAGGCTACAGGAAGAATAGAGTTAAGCGTCCTGTAGAGAAAGATGTTCCTACCAATTATGATTCCATTTGGGAATATAACTTGCATAATGGTCTTCTGAAAAACTGGAAGCATCATGGCGAGAAAGTCCCTTATGTAGTTAATCATACTTATCACCCAGACTTCAGCAAGAAAATAGGTAGAAAGACTTACCTTATTGAAGCTAAAGGAAGGTTCTGGGACTACGCTGAGTTCAGTAAATACCTTTGGATCAAGAAAGCACTACCTAAAAATGTAGAGCTAGTGTTTTTATTTGCTAATCCAGCTGCCCCTATGCCACAGGCTAAACGCAGAAAAGATGGTACGAAACGTAGTCATGCTGAGTGGGCAGCATCTAATGGCTTTAAGTGGTTTAGTGAAGAGAGTATACCTGATGATTGGATTGATAAAAAATATAGAGAGAGTGAGCAATTTAAGAAAGAATACTTTGATATAGATAAGGAGCAAGAATGAGTGATTCAGTAAACAAACCAGCGCACTACAACAATGGCCCCGTGGAGTGTATCGAGGCCATAGAGAGTATGCTTACGAGTGAAGAATACATAGGGTATCTACGAGGCAATAGTTTAAAGTACAGATGGAGGTTTAGATATAAAAATGGGATAGAAGATTTACGCAAGGCAAGATGGTACGAAGAGAGACTTATAAAATTCATGGAAGTAAATGGATTATGACTACTAAAATTGGCATACAAGATTATAAAGGTATAAAGATAGATTACTCCCGTGAGTCTTTGCTGGGAGACTTTGCAATAGCGACCCTGAAAGATAGATACTTTTGGGATAAAGAAGAATATGCCCAAGAAGCGTTTGCTAGGGCAGCAATATTTGGAGCAACTTATGGTGAAACTACTGACTACGCTTTGGCACAACGGCTTTATGACTATAGTAGCCTACTTTGGTTCATGTTTAGCACTCCTATACTTAGTAACGGGGGTACAAGCCGTGGGCTTCCTATCAGCTGTTTTCTTAATTATGTTCCTGATTCCCGTTTTGGTTTATCTAATCACTATGATGAGAACATATGGCTTGCAAGTGGAGGTGGAGGCATTGGTGGATACTGGGGCGATGTTCGCAGTAACGGCGTGGATACTTCTAATGGCAGCAAGTCAACTGGTTCAATTCCATTCATGCATGTAGTTGATAGTCAAATGCTGGCTTTCAATCAAGGAGTTACCCGGAGAGGAAGTTATGCTGCGTATATGAATATCTCTCACCCAGAGATAGAAGAATTTATAAATATGCGTAAGACCACTGGCGGTGACATAAATAGGAAGTGTTTAAATTTACATAATGGTGTCAATATAACTGATGCTTTTCTAGAGGCTGTGAAGTGTGATGACGATTGGAGACTAATTGACCCTAAAACAAACACAGCTATAAAGACTGTATCAGCCAGAGATCTTTGGTGGCTTCTAATATCTACTAGGGCAGAGACAGGTGAGCCTTACATCATAAATATAGATAGATGTAATGAGAGTTTGCCTGATGAGCAGAAAGCACTAGGTCTAGATATAAAGCAAAGTAATCTCTGTTCTGAGATAACACTAGCAACATCAGAGGATCGTACAGCTGTGTGCTGTCTGTCTAGTGTAAATCTAGAGTACTTTGATGATTGGTCTGTTGTAGACACATTCATACCTGACCTAATCACTATGCTAGATAATGTAATCCAACACTTTATAAATCATTCTCTTGATAGCTCTTGGCCTAACCATAATGAATATATGCGAGATAAATCCTTGACCTACTCTCAGTTCAAAGATATTTGCAGAGAAGACAGGATAGGTTATTCAAAAGCTGCTTATTCAGCCTATCGTGAAAGATCTTTGGGGCTGGGGGCTATGGGATTTCACAGCTATTTACAGAAGAATAACATAGCCTTTGAGAGTATGTATGCTGCGTCATTTAATCATAAATCTTTTTCTTTGATAAAAGATCGGGCTGCTGCCGCCTCACGTAGTTTAGCTGAAGAGCGTGGAGAAGCTCCAGATATGATGGGTAGCGGCAAGCGCAATGCCCATCTACTAGCTGTTGCTCCAAATGCCTCAAGCTCTATCATCTGTGGTGTTACAAGCCCCTCTATAGAACCTTTCAGAGCCAATACTTTCACCCACAAAACACTATCTGGTAGTTTTAGGGTGAAGAATAAATACTTAGACAAGGTATTGAAGTCAGCTTTTCCAACCAAGGAAGAGCGAGATAAGGTATGGAAAGATATAGCTGCCCATGATGGGTCTGTGCAGCATATAGAGGAGCTATCTGATGATGTCAAAGAAGTCTTCAAGACTGCCCCTGAGATAAATCAGATATGGCTCATAGAACATGCCACAAACAGGCAGAAATACATATGCCAAAGCCAGAGCGTTAATCTATTCTTTGTGCCTCCAAAGTCTACGGCAGACCAAGATACTCATAATGCATATCTACAGTATGTAAATGATGTACACTGGGCGGGAGCAAAGAACCTGAAGTCTATGTACTATCTCAGATCTGATGCAGCTAGATCAGCTGAGAATGTAAACATAAAAATACCAAGAATAAACCTATCAGATTCGGAGTGTCTGAGTTGTGAAGGATAGAACTGTTGTAGAAATAACGTGGGATGATGCTTGGACTGACTTTCAAGACTTAGAAATATCTGAGGCTAAGAAGCTAAAGCCTGTGTCCCGCACTACAATAGGTTGGATTGTTAGTGAGAGTGACTCCTGTATAGTTCTCTGTACAGATTTGTATAACAAAGATAGTAAACATATAAATACACCCATAGTCATACCTACGGGCATGATTACAGAATATTATAAATATGAGGTAATACCGTGAGCTTATTGTCAACGCGAGACTACTACAAACCTTTTGATCATCCTTGGATGTTTGATTATTATTTTCAGCAGAATCAAATGCACTGGTTCCCCGAAGATGTACCACTGCACAATGATGTGAAAGATTGGCAAGATATGTCAGACCAAGAAAAGAATCTACTAACACAGATCTTTAGACTTTTTACACAGTCAGATGTAGATGTCGGAGCAGGTTATATTGATAGATATATGCGTATCTTCAAGAAGCCTGAAGCCAGAATGATGATGGGTTCTTTTGCCAACATGGAATCCATACATCAACACGCCTACAGTCTTTTGCTAGATACTGTTGGTATGCCAGAGGTGGAGTACAAAGCCTTTGCAGAGTATGAAGAGATGTCTGACAAGCATGAGTACATCAATGACCTGAAGATCTCTAAGACAGATAAGAAGTCTATCGCTAAGAACTTGGCGGTGTATAGTGCTTTTACAGAGGGACTACAGCTATTCAGTAGCTTTGTAATCCTTCTTAACTTCCCTCGCTTTGGTAAGATGAAGGGCATGGGACAGATTGTAAGCTATAGCATCAAAGATGAATCACTTCATGTTGAGGCTATGACAAAGCTGTTTAGGGAGTTTATACAAGAGAATATTGATATATGGACTGATGATTTTAAGAAAGAGATATATCAGTCCTGTAGGGAGATGGTGAATCTAGAGCAGAAGTTCTTAGATTTGGTGTTTGAAATGGGTGATATACCGGGACTAACAAGGAAAGAGATGTCAGATTATGTGCAGTACATAGCTGACAGACGCTTGTTGCAGCTTGGGCTAAAGCCTAACTATAAAGTAAAAGAGAACCCACTTGATTGGTTGGATGATGTGCTAGGTGTAGAGCATCAAAACTTCTTTGAGGGCAGAGCAACTGCATATATGAAGGCTGGATTGAGGGGGAATCAACAAGGAATTACCTTTTCGTGAAAACAGGGAATATTATATCTTTAGCTATTCAACTAGGTACAGACGGGAATGTATATTCCGAAATGTCTCAGCTACCTATTGAAGAGATAGATGGTATATTTAAAAATAAATATGAGGCATCTCTAGTAAAAACTATACATAAGTTTATGAATAGAAAATTTAGAGATGCTTCAATATCTTTAGAGAAAGAACTACAGGCTGTAACATCTACTCTCAAGTAGGGTAGGTGTTATACCGTATCATATCAGTGACTTCAGTGGCTCTGGAGCCTACCTGTCTAGCCCATTTTGAGTCCATGAACTCATCAGCAGCTTTATCATACTGCTTATCTTCCATATAACTCAGAGCTTTCACAAACTTAGATAGGGAATAGACACCCATATTGAAAGCTAGATTCAATACAGCGTCCCTTCTAGCACCCTCTAGGTATTTATAGAAAGAGAACTTGTCTAGCAGCTGCTCATGGAAGCTGTGTATATCATTATTTAACAGATATATTGCTTCTTCTTTTGTAATGCCTCTATCTTCTAAGTTCCTACCAATACCTATTGTTAGCTTGCCAGATGTACAGTGATAGGGCTTTAGCTTTATGCCTTCATGCCTGATTAGTAAATCAATCAGCCCCATTTTCACGCTCTAGTTTAATTTTATTATATCCCTCTTCATCAAGATGAGTGACAGCGATCCAAGCGTGAGACATTTCATCTCCTGTGCGACTACCCCCGTACACCCATTGATCAGGATCAGGGTTGTTAGGGTTGTCAGCTGTGTTGTCATACCATTGCTTTATTACTAATACCTCTCCTACACGCAACAGAGGAGCCTCTGAAGGGCTGTAAATATGGCTATGATGCCATGTGGCACTCCAGTTAGATATTTGACTGACAGGCTTTGTACGGCCTGTAAATGGATTAAGTATCTCTAGTGATGCAGCGTTCATACGGAGATGACCGTGTGGCTGAAAGCTGTCTATTCTTACGGGATGGTCAAAGCTGTGAAAGCCTTGAGTCATGGCATAGCCATGTGGGGGTACAATGAGATGACCATTTTCATAGCCTTCTCTCAACGGGTATAGTCTTAGGTCTTGCTTGTAAACGTCATTAACTTCTTCGTAGTCCTCATCATGGAACCACAAGCCAATCTCTACTACATTATCCTTAATCATGTCTCCTTCGGCTGTAGCTCCTACGCCTCCGGGGAACATATGGATGTCCCAACGGACTAGAGAGTTGGCTGGAAATATACGGCATACCCCCTCGGGCATGACCTCTCCCCATTTTCCCATTGCATACTCAGTAAGCTGTCCATATTGGTGCAACTCACCCTCGCTGTCATACATATAAATATCTGAATTAGCATGGTGTACAACCGCTGCTGCATCTCCTCTGGGCTTTACCTGCACAGCTTTGATACATCTAGACTCTGCTAACTGTGGGTCAGTAAACTCTTTACTCCATAGGTCATTGCCATTTGCAGGAATGTCATAGGGAGAAGAAGGAATCACAAGGTCTGGAGATCCAAACTCAGGCTCAAAATTCCATGAGTCTAAACTAGGAAGCTCTGGAGGCTGTACCACACGATCTATATCACCGTAGGGAGAGCCAGAGTTTACCCACTCTACGATAGTGTCTATCTCTTCAGGCTTTAAACGCCAATCGCCCTCTAGGTTTTGGATACCTATATGATCGTCATAAGCATATGGGGGCATCTCTTTGTTGGCTACCTTGTAAGATATTAAAGGACTCCAAGGTCTAACTTGATCGTAGCCTTCAAAAGACATTGGGCCTATGCCGCCCTCACGATGACAGACCAAGCATTTAGTATTAATAATATCTGCCACATCGTCTGTGTAAGTTTGTGCAGATACTAAGAATGGTAGCAAAAGTAAAAGTCCTGCTACTATCGGTAACGCAATTAAGGGTAAAGTCTTTTTCATATTACCACCTGTCAAATAATTCTTCAGCGGAACATTGAGGCTGAGACCTACAGTCTCTAACATTCATCTGAAACAGTCCTTGGTTAACTCTATTATCAAACTCTATGGGGAAATCGTATTGTGCTGTAGAACAATTTGTTAAAAGTACGGATATTATAATTAATTTTTTCATGATAACGCTCTTACTATTTTACCTCCTACATTGTATTTATATTTAGATCTGTCCCCATATTTAGCATTCTTAGCTAATACTAGCGGCCCTATCTGTATTACTTCATCTGCAAACTCTACAGGCTGTCCTGTAACTCTGTCGTAGAAGAATGAGTGTCTTCTAGGATCAAAACCTACCTGTATCCATTCATCACTATTAAAGGCTTCCTGTGCGGCTCTAAAGTTTTCTTCTTCTGTCCTATCTATATAGTCTCCCATGATCTGTGCAAATGGAGTTTTAGAATCAGTGCCTTCCATTACTCTTTGTGCTTTTTCTTCTGCTGTCAACTTTCCTTTTATATTAGACATTGTAAAGTCTGCATTCTTTGCAGAAGCCGTTGATTGATAACCAATAGCATTTTGTTTGTCATCATGTATGGTAGGAACCCAAGTGTCATGGTTTTTATACGCATTGATGTCTAACCGCAGACCAACTCTTTTACCTTCTTCTATTTCAATGTTGAGTTTTTCTAGTTTGATAGTATTACCTTTCTTAGTCGTTAGAGCTTTTCTAACTGCTTTATCTGATTCTGGAAGCGGAACATATGCGTAGGGGTAAACAGTGCCATTAACAATTTTATCGTACTGTTCAGATGTAATATTTCCAGCCTGTAGATTTTCATAAGCCTCTTTAACCTCTGGAATGGTTGAGGTTATAGTTCTTGGCTGTCTAATCTGAGGGGGCAACTGGTCTTCTGGAATGTCTAGAGCTTTAATTTTGTCATTCTTTTCTTTTAGTATGGCTTCATATTCTTCTATGTCCCCACCAAATCTAGCTGACTCAAGACTCTCTGCATACTCCAACTCAATATCGTCAATTTGATTGGCTATTGTCCTGCCCTCAACATCAACACCCTGATCAAAGTCATCATAAACCATGTCTCTAGCTTTAATCACATCTAGTTCTTCAGTGATCATAGCTGTATCATCCATCAAGTTTACGCCAGTATCTACACCTATCTCATCAGCCAATTCATTTGATCTTTGAAAGACCTGAAACTCTTCATCTGTGTAGCCTCTAAGCCTTGAAAACTCTTCGCCACCTGTTCCAGCTTGTTCTATTATTTCATCAGGTATAGGGCTATGCTTTTCATCTAACAAAGCGCGAGTGTTGGTTTGCAAGAACTCTGCATACTTAGGATCATTTGTAGATAATTCAGGTACAAATTCTGCGTTTTCATCGACACGATTGACTATCCTAGTTGCCGCATCGACAGCTGAATCCCTAGATACATTTCTCTTAGAGTAGTTTTCTATAACATCTGCTAGTAGCTCTATGACAACTTTGCCACCACCGCCAAACTCTACTCGCTCTTCCTCATCAATAAAGGCTCCACCAGCCTGTTCATTGTAAGGAACACCTGTCATTCTATCCACACGCTCATCAGGTTCTACAGCTGTTCTAGGAACATCATAGACCTCACCGCCTATATTAAATAAAGTTCTTCTTAGCGGAGAATCTTCTTCAGGTCTTGCTAGTCTAGTGCCTACCATATCAGAATATTGCCTAACAAGCTCTTTAACAGTAGACCCTACAGACTCTCCCGGCCCAAATCGCATCTTCTCATATGCGTTCTTAATTAAATCTGTAGATACTTGTGTGGGCATATATCGACCACTAATAAACTGACCTATAGCTTTAGTACTAAAATTACCTTCTTCTAAATATTGTGCTGTCTTCGCCTTTCCTACCAGATCTATAGAGGCTTCAATTTTTCTAGAGAGTTCTTGAGCATTCCTATACAAAGCCTTTTCTCTATTTACATAATCTCCTACTATCTCATCTTGTGTGGTTCTGTAGTTTACAAAAACACTCTGTAGGTTTCTGTTATCTTCATTGTAGTCTGATATAGCAAATCTTATAGAATCTGCGGGGTCTAGCTCTTTGAATCTCACACCTAACATTGCGACAAGTTCAGTAGAAGGTAATCTATTCTTCCCTGTGTATGTATTAGGTATGTCTAATCCTGCTTCAAAAAGATTTCTAACTTGAGTAACAACCCCCGGTTCAAACGCCTTTAGAATATGATAAGGAGTAGCCGTTAATTTTTCTTTCGTAGTCATGTCTTCGGTAAACAGAGCCTTTCCATCTGGAGTTCTTCCGTTACCTTTCAGAGCAAACCCAACATCTGTTATTGCTTTTGTAAGTATGGTTTCATCTACATATGGTCTTATTAAACTACCTGCTGCACTTACAGTAGCATCGGCTAAATATTTATCTAAACTCTCTCCCTGTAAACTGCCATCTCGTATTTCACGATAAGCCGCCATTATGGGTTCTTTAATTACACTGTAGCTATCTAAAAACTGTGTGTCAGATGTATGTAACTTACCGTCTATTCTTAGAAATAACTTTGGTGCATCCTTTGACCAAGGAGTTTCAGTCAAAGTCTGTGCAGCTTGTCGTTCTTCTTCAGTTAGTCCTGCAAGTTTAGCCGTAGCTGACCCAGCAGCATAGAAAGCTCCGTTAGTTGTGGCAAAGCCTCCTAGTCTTTCTAGTCCTCTAGCTCTTAAAGTAGCATTACCTGAAGTTATTTCACGGGATGCTTGTCTAATTATATTTGCTGAAGTCCTAATAATCTCAGCAGGAAAACTTACAAAGCTGCCAAGCGGTGCGTTTCTTAAAGACTTTATACCTTTAGGAACTCTGTCATAGTTAGGCAAAGTATTCCTAATTACATCAGCAGCCTCTTCTTCAAGAGTGGCTAGATCTCTATCTGGAAATGCCTTTTTAAGAGTATCTAGCTCTTGATTGTATGCACTTATTTTGAATAGATCATCAGTAGCAACATATACATCTTCTACAAACTCAACAGCTTTGCCTCCATACTGTCCTAGCTTGCCTAATCTATCTTTTAATTTTTTAGGATCAATCAGAGTATCTCTGTCTGATTCTAATAAAGATCTAAATTCTCCCACCCTTACATTAGTGTTAATAACCCCTAGCCTTAGATACTTTTCATAAAGTTCATCTAGAGTTACATCTTGGCCTTTCATTATTTGATTTTTAAGTGTTGTTCCCGCACCACTAAACTCGTAGGGTTTTAGGCCATTAGCTGTTCCAAACTGCAAACCACCTAATAGGTTTCTAGCCTGTGTGGTTACACTAAATACAGTTTTAGCAGCCTGTGAAGATCCTTTAAGTGACAAGAAAGATCTGTATGCATTAGCCAAGACACCTTCAGCCTGTGGAGCGGATAAGAAAGACTCATTTTGTTTTATTGCAGCTATTATCTCAGGCGTAGTGTACTTACCATCTAGTACTGAATTAGTGCCTGTTATCATAGTTTTGTCATCAATTAAATCCACAGGGGCATTATCTTTAGTAAAAATATAGTTACCCTGAGTGCCTAGCTTATTTAAGTTATTATAAAACTTGCTAGTCTCTACAAACCTAGACATCTTGCTTACAGTAAGAACAATATTATCCGCAGGATCTTCTATCTCTCCCATTAAGGCTCTAATTTCAGGAGCTATTTCTTTTTTACCTTCTAATATTTCTTTGTTGATTCTTCTAGATCTTACAAAATATTCCCCTGCTGCATTTCTATCAGCAAAGCCTCCTTTAGATAGAATTTCTTTTATTTGTATTTCTGCTTGCCTGTATGCATCATCTATATCTATTACACCCTGAGTTTTACTCATAGCCTGATTGACTAGATACTCTCTTGCATCATCAACAACGTCTTCAGATGGCTTGAATCCTGTATCTTCAAATAACTTATAAGACCTTCTCAGATACGCTCCTACATTTTCGTTTACAAGGTCTCTAATCTCTAGGGGTATGCTAGAGCTTCCTGTTATCTCTGTTGATAGATTATCAATAAGCTCTCTAGCATTTAAAACTTCTTCTGCTACCTCAGTAGAAAATCCAAACTCTTCTTCTATGTCCATTAGAGCAAGTTTTCTATCTGACCTTGATAGATCTTTTAACTTCGGATCTGTAAGAACTTGCTGAATTTTATCGCTTATATCAACGTCTGAGTTTTTAGCCATCTCATCCATAGCTGTAGTTAATCTAGTAGCTATGTGTTCGGCTCTACTAACAGCAGATCTTTGCGCGTACTGAGCATCATCAAAAGCACTTTTAGCCTTGGGGGTAAAGTAACCTCTATTAGTAAAAAGCTGCCTAAATATTCTATTTAAAACACTGCTCCGCTGCTGTTGTACTTGTGCAGCCCCTTCAGCAGTTTCGTTAAATTCTATTTGGTCTTCGCGCTTTTGTAGTCCTGCTCTTTCTTTAGAGTCTTTTAGGTAATCTACAAATACCTCGCCTCTTTCTTCGGGGGTAAGATTTTTAGCATTTTTGTTAAACATTGAACGGGCTTTTGAATAGATACCTGCCGCCCCTTTTCCACCTGCTACCGATAAATCTACTAAGGCTCCAAGCGCAAGACCTTCACCTACCAACTTCAATCTCTTTTCAACTTCAGAATCATCTTCATTAGTTGCTAGGTAAGCTGATATGTCACCTACGGTAGATTCGGGGAATGTTTCTTCTAAAAAGTTAAATAGATTTTCATCTTCATCGGCTAAAAGTTGATCTGTAAATAAACCACTTAAAGCACCTTGAGCAAGCCTTGGAGCTTGTTGAATAGCTCTTGCTCCCGCTACTCTTGAGCCTACAGCTAAATAGGGTGCGATTTCTGCAATCTGCCCCGGAACAGTTGTAGCCTCTCGTATTCTACCTGTCTCTGGGTCAACCAGATCTTCTTGGCCTTGAGTAGCTAAAGCTGTGCCTATTTGCCCAGACATTTGCTGAATGGCTTCACGCTCTTCACCGCCGGGAATAAGATTAGATACAAAATCAACACCTGTTCCAATTAAATTTGCCTGAGTTCTTGCAAGAACTTTTCTAAAATCAAAACCTACCCCTTCCTTTTCTACAGGAATATCTTTTACTTCTTCTTCTACAGGCTCTGGACGCTCTACAGGCTCTGGCTGCTCTGCACGTTTCTGAGCTACTTTAGCTTCAACTTCCTCATCTGTAACATCATCAGGAACGTCAACAATGACTTCACCTGTAGATAATCTAACTGTTCTAGGCATTACTTAGTCCTTATAGGCTCTCGAATGATGTTGGGCCAGTTCTGCGATCAAAATCTGCCATGTCTAATAGCACTCTCTCGAAAAGTCTATCTTTTGCAGCGTCATATTCTTCTTGTGTCATCTCTCCCGCAGTAAGACTTTGCATTAATCGTTCTAATTCTACACCATCATCAATAATTAGATCATAACCCGCTTGTCTTTTAGCCATTAGTTCTGCGTTGACTACAAATTCTGGATTCTGCATCATCTCTGTAAATATTTCGCCTTCAGCTTTCCATTGTTCAAATGTTGTATAGTCTCCTATGGTGTTATAACCAGCCGCTTGAACTCTTGTAGCAAACTCATTCTGACCTTTAGCACTAAAGTCATCTAAGACATCCTGCTTATAATTAACATTATTCTGTAGCATCTCTCTCATTTGATTAGCTGCAAGCACAGGATTATCTTTTGTAGCATCAAAAATAACTTCTGGGTCACTTACTGTAGTAACAACTTCCCCTGTAAATCTGTCTGTCTTTTTTTCCTGTACTTGTTGGATTAACCTAAAATTAGCTCCGGTTCCAACGCTAGTTATACTCTCTACTCTATCAACTTTAAATCTATCTGTAGGAGCTTCTAGCTCATGAACAAACTCTGTAAACTTTGCGGCCTTTACTATATCTTTATTTTTTTCGTACTGATCCATAAAGGTATTGAAAGCATCTCTGTTCTGAGCTAGTGGGCCTTGCTGAATGGCAAGTAGAGCTTCATCTTCAAAGTCTTGTCTAGACTTTCCTGAAATAGCTCCTCTTATCTCACGACTTAAAAGTCCCATAACGCTTGTAGGCTTGGCATTCTTAGACGATAGATCTACCATAGCTGAAAAGTCTTCATAAGTTCCTACTTTTTGTGACAGAGCATAAGCCTCATCATGGTTCTCTGCCATCGGAGTAATTATCTCTCCAAGTCTTTTTCTTATGTCTGCATCGAATACATCTGGGTTAGCCGCAAAGTCTCTCCAGCCTTCCTCGCCTTCTCGTTCAGCCAGCTCTGCTCTGTAGCCTTCTTCCCAAGCAGGAAGATGCTGATCAAATAAAAAGTCGTATGTAGATTTACCAGAGGCATCTATCTGACTTTGTATGGCTCCTATTCTTGTTTTTCTATCATCTGCTATTTTAGCTTGTATTCTTTCATTCATTATGGGAGCAGAATTAATAAAATTATTAGCACTGTCTCGCAATGTATCGCTCAATACAGATCCTAAAAACTTACCAGCTACATTAGAAAAAGCACCCACAGCCGCCTCTCTTGCCTGACGTTTAGCAAGATCTTCGTACTGTCTACGCCTGTTGTTTTGTTACTT
>VTLG01006105.1_pt1 | contig 23448 bp, 39 predicted proteins | sample 4694571 | NCBI WGS metagenome assembly VTLG01 (sample SAMN12604809, study PRJNA352737) | marine metagenome | biome: ENVO:00000447; feature: ENVO:00000209|ENVO:00000569|ENVO:01000036; material: ENVO:00002151; isolation source: viral sequences binned using virsorter ...
ATTACACTTCGGACATATAAAAGTTTTATTGTCTGTTAGTTTAGCATCTATGCTCTGAAAGTTCTTACTTTTACGATGAACTTTGGCATCATCTTTTCTAAATATAATGTTAGACATTAATGAGCCATCATTTTCTGGGATGTAGTTTGACATATTCTCTCCTTAACTTTTTTAGAAGACGCTCCAACTTTATAATTGGAGCATCTTCGAGCATTATAGTTCCTACCATCTTCCTTTTAATATCATAAGTAATATTTACACCTAGTAATGACTGGGCTATAGCATACTTAGAAATTAAATCCCATCTATACCTTTCGTTAGAACGGGATACTATCGTCTGTACTTTCTGAACTGTTTTGCTTTGTTTCATTTTTCTCTCTTGGTTCGGATACCCTGATACTAAGATAGTCTTTGCCATTCTTAGAAGTGTTTGCCCATGCGGCAAGACTCCATTCAGAATCATTTACATTGACGTTGCCAAGGTAATCTGGTTTAGTATCTCCATTCTCTTTATATTGATTAGGAAATAGTACTCCTTTGTTTGTGTTGTCATAATCAGCCATTAGAATAACTCCTGTTGTTTTAGCCTGTTATTTATGATTTTGTGATAGTCTGGATTAAGTTCGCATCCTGTATAGTTACGACTTAATTGTTTAGCAGTTTGGGCAACTGTACCTGAACCCATAAATGGGTCAAGTACAAGTCCTCCTTCTGGACTACCAGCCTTTATGCATGGACTTATAAGTTCCATAGGAAACGTAGCACAATGTGCTTCGGGGTAACTAGCAACTTTAACATTCCATACATCTCTTTTGTTTCTCTTGGGATATTCTACCCCAACAGTTCTTTCCATAATACTTTCATGGTCATAGTAATACTTCTTGTTCTTAGCAAATAAGAATATATATTCATGTGACATGGTTGGTCTATCTGTACATGACTCAGGCATAGGATTAAGTTTAGCCCATATAATATCACTTCTTAATATCCATCCACGTTTCTGTAATTCAAATGCTAATCGCCAAGGTACTCCTATTAAATCTTTATCTGTAAGTCCATCTACTTTCTTTTCTCTGTATCCTAATCCTTCGGCTCCTGAAAAACCACGCCTACCATCAGAGTTAATTTGTCCACCTCTAGCATAACAGTCACCTATGTTCAACCAGAATGTGCCATCATCCTTTGTCACTCTGTACACTTCATCAAATACAAGACAGAGTTGCTCAATATATTCTTCAAGAGAATCTTCCAATCCTATCTGATTCTCTGTGCCATAGTCACGAAGATTGTAGTATGGAGGCGACGTAATTGTAGTATAAACAACAGCTTCAGGAAATGTCTTTAATACTTCTCTGCTGTCTCCAAGAAATATATGATTAGCTATTTCCATTTGTATCCTACTAATCTATCTACTGGCACGAGAACAATCTCTGATTCCATATCATCACCACCTTTAACAATCTTAATTAATTTTAGCTTAGCCAATTCTTTTATTCTATCTTTAAGTTCTTTTACTTTCATCATTACTATGAATTTTATGTTTCCATCTATTGTAAATAAATGGCACCACCATTCAGCATCTGTGATGCTAATGCCAGATGGTTTACCTCTATACGTAATCTCTATAGCCATATTGCCTGTGTTAGACCACATATCACGTTCTGTTTTAACTTCTATGGAGCCCTTTCCTTGGAAGATGTCTCTGACCTTATCTTCATAGATAAGACCAAAGTTTAAATCAATATCAAAATTGCCCATGGGTAAGAGAGCCATCGTTCCGGACGCGGGGAGGAAAGGAGGTGTAACCCCACACGATGGCCCCTATTCTTAATTCTTACTAAATTTTAATAGCAGAAATTAACAGTAAATACTTCTCAAATGGAATGGCAATATAGGGCTCCATTCTATCTCCACGAAAGATAACTCCACTTTCTTCCTTTTCGGGTAGTACCCACTTTGGAATAACTTTCCTTCTTTTGCACCCATAATACAATCCTTCAATTTCCACATCACCTTTTTCATGCTGGGCTCCTCCCCTGTCCCTGTTGTACGCTTCCAGCCCCACTCTTTTTGACATCTTTACCGACTGTCTTTGTAGTTCCGCTCCCCTTTGCCTGTTTCTTCTGCCCCTTTTTTGGGCTCTCGTTGATAGTTTTCTTCTCATTCTTATTTGCCTCCTTCTCCATGTATTCAATAAGATTATCTATATCTCCCTTGTATTCAACGTACTGTTCAATAAGATGCTGAATAGAAATAGTAGATGGTGTTAGCACTTCATTAACATATTTTTTTAAGCTGATTATTTCTTTTACTATGATTGTAATATCATTCTTAAGCTGTCTTGTAGTTGGTCTTTTTTTCTTTTGCTTTGACATTAATCACACTCCTTACATTCTATTTCGTTATTGTAACGCTCATCATAGTCATTGAAAATCTCAACCTTTTTTGGTATTTGCACTCCACCTGCCTTGATTTTTTGAAAATCTCTTCTCAAATTTTTAATAGAGCCTATTTTTGAAGTTTCATTAAAAACGTAGCTACTGTTTTCTAGCCAATCTAGGGCCTTTTCAATTATATGCATATCTCCTTCAGATAACCATACTCCATATTTACCTATTTCAGCTTCCATTTTTATCTCCTTCCATACCATCAAAAAATTGTCTAAATGCTCTCTTCTCTTTCTCTATAGATTTCGCTTGATTTGTTAATGATGTTGCATATGTATCTGTTATTTTATTTAATGATTTAGCTATTGCAGATATAGAACTTGACGTTGTATAATCATTTCCATCGTCCTTTAATCCATCCCATATAGCGTTTGCAACTCTATCCATAGATTTATAAATTTTTTCTTCATTTTTCATTGTCTTTCTCCTTTTTTAATCGTTTCATTTCATACATAGCATCTTCAGCAGTATTTAGTATTTTGCATCTATCTCCTACAACACCAAGTACTTTACTGCCAGTTTTGCCATATCTGTTTTTACCTAGTACTACTTCAATTCCATGTTCACCTACCATAGAATCTTGATAATTATATCTCCAATCATAATACATAAACAGTATCATTTCAGCATCCTGTTCAATGGAGCCAGAGTCACGTAAATCACGAAGTATAGGACGCTTGTTTGACCTATCTTCACAGGCTCTATTTAACTGAGATACAAGTATAGCTGCCAGACCATATGTTTTAGCGGCCCTCTTGTATTGTTTCATAATATTATCAATTCTTAATCTGTTGTCTTCAACTCCGATGACATCTATAAGACCGATGTAATCATCTACAACAACATCAGGTCTATGTTTTCTTATTTCACGCATAGCCCTGTCAATATCAAATATATCATCATACATGATAAGATTCTGATATTTCTCTGTAATAATATTTTTTGCTAATTCAAGTTCTTTCTTATCTGCATCATTAAAATCTCCCATTCTCATAGTATGATATGATAAAGTTTGACTTTCAATAATTATTAGCTTTTTCATCATCTCTACATTTGACATTTCACGATTAAATACAAGAACCTTTTGCCCACGATTTAAAAGATTGCTAACTATATTAATAGTCATAGTAGATTTGAAATGGCCCGGCCTACCAGCTACAACTGTTATCTCACCTTTAGTCATACCGCCAGTTAAATCATCTAATGGCTTATATCCAAATGGAATAATATTATCTGTAACTGTCATGTGTTTAACTGTATCTGATATTAGCGTATTTAAATTAAAATCTTCTCTAATTCTTAAATTAAGAATATCTTCTATTTCTCTGTTAAGTCTCTGTAATGCCTGTGATGCCCCGTCAGCATCTAAGTCCATAACCTTTTCAATTCTCTTTGATTTTAATATTACTTTCCTAATTAACCATTTCTCATATACCAGTTTAGCATAGTGTTCAGCATTTGCTGTGGAAACAACATCTTCCATTAGCCCTGTAAGATAATATCCCGGTGATTCCAGATTTGTTTTATCTGGCATTTGAGACATGATTGTGATAGGGTCTATAACTGTAGCTCCTTCTCTATGTAAAGTTAATATACATTTCCATATGTCTTGATGCCCTGTATTATAGAATACTTGCTCTTCTGGAATATACTGTGAAATCTGGTCAATAACAGAGTTATCAACCAAAGCCTGACCCAATATGAGTCTCTCTGCTTCTAAATTATGTGGTGCTACTTGCTTCATTTTTTCTCATCTCTGCAGTTGGGGCAAAAACATATTTTTCGCCTTTAATTTTAAATACAATAAGTTTCTCACGATACCATACAGGCATATTTGACTCAAAATCTAAGTTTCCATTTGGCAATATAGCTTCAATGTGTTTTAACTTCATAATCCTATGATTAGATTTAAGTTTTTTATATACTCTGTCATAGTAAAAACTACTGAACAGCATCAGGATTACCAATAACTTTCACCAGCTTTGCAACGGGTTCTTTATGGTATCCTCTGGAGTCATTCCACTCTTCTACATATGCATTGATTAGGACGTGCTTTCCTAGTATCATGTCCTTGGATATTGATGGAAGAGAGTACCTAATATTACCATCAACCTCGGTTTTAGTCAAGCTAATTCCTGCTTTATCGAGGTATTTTTTGTAGTATAAATTCCTTTCTCTGACATCTTCAGAGCGATATCTGAACTGTCCTGAATCTCTTATTAATCTATTGCTAAATTTAGGAGAATCACTTGATATTTTATATCTCGGCCAATAGATATCACAGATGTGACCAGCTTTAGTTTTTACATTCAGTTTTCTCGTTAACTCTACAATAGTAGCTTCGTAAGTACCCGGCTTAATAGGAGACTCTTTTTCTTTTTCTTCGTAGTAGACATCATCAGACTGCACATCATCCATGATGTCTTTTATATCCGCCATAATTAATCCTGTGAATAGGATTTATGAAGTTCTTCTATTCTAGTTAAAGCTTTCTTATAGTTATTACTATTGATTGAACCATCTTTAAGAAAGTTCATTATTGATTCTTTATCTTTTTTGTTCAGCTTCTCAGCTTTGTCGGATACTGTTTTCTTCCACGTTCCGTTCATGTTAGTAAGTTTGTTGACATATTTATTGTCATCAAATTTGCCCATGAATACATCAGCGTTGAATCCAAGTTTACTTAAACCTTTAGTTAGAGCGTCAGTTGCAACCTTCTTCATGAAGTCATCATCAACTCTTCCGTTGCTGTGATATTTGATTGATGAATGGATTGGGAATTCAGATGGCTCTTCTTTAATAACAGGAATACCTTTTTTAAATTCTGCAGGTATATACCATAATGTTCCTGTATACACAGCAAGTCCAGCATCTTCCCACTTTTCTATTTTCTCATCTTTAACGCCCCATCCAGTTCCAAATGGGCCGAATGTTTCAGTCGCTGTCCTTAGTTGGTACTGAGCTCCTATCGCTGTGAACCCTCCCCTTTGATTTACTTTCTTCGTGAAGCTCGGGTCTGTCGTCTCTACTGACTGCCATAACTTCATATTGTCTTTTTTTGCCATTGTCGGCTCCTTTTTTATTTAGTTCGTTTGCCATGTCCCTTAAAAACATGAGTAGTATACAAGCTATTAATAAATGCTCTAAGTTAATCAATCCCATCAATTATATCATCCACTATATCATCTACTTTAGTTTCCATGCGATGTAATCTCCATATTTGACTGAGTTGTAATGCTAATACCATTAACATAGTGAACTCCCAATATGGAAAATATTCTACACTAAAAAGCGCTTCCCAATAGTATCTTATCATTTTATTTCTCCTCTTTTTCTTTTATAAGATTCTTGTTGTGTTCATCAGCAGTAGTAGGCTCACCATCAAGAGCGGCCTGAGCTAATTGTTTTAAATGCATTGGATTTGCTTGGTCATGTGCTGTGGCTATTTTACATAATGTCAGCTTGTACCAATTAAAATATTTTTCGTAATAATCATTTTCTTTCATAGCATCTCCTTTAATTTTTATATCCCCCGCATGGTAGCATCCACCGGGTCGCTCAACCATTTCATGTCAACATCTTTTTTATGCTAACTATTGCGTTTTAGCAAGGGATATAAGTTCTATTTAGCGTTTAGCCCTCCACCACATACTCCATAGAATTGACAGTATTTTTCGTTACATTCCCATTTATATACAGGAGACGTACCCAAGTCTACCTCAGGTGGAGTTTTGTCCGCCACGAGCAAATTAACCCTATTCCAGTACTCATATGCCTCCTGTATGTATTCTTCAGGAACGTCAATTTCTTTCATCATACTCGTATTCTTGTTGTAGTAGCATAACTTCATTCTAATATTTTCTAATTCATAATATCTTTTAGCCCATAATCCATATGTAGCTAATTGAAGTTGGTAATTGGTAGATGGTGCTCCATCTCCAAACTTGCCGAATAAACTTTTCCATTTCCATTCGTTACAAGTTTTTATATCGTATATAATGTGGTCATCGCCTTCCATGTCAATTAATGCAAGGTCAATGTATCCACGTACATTTAAATCTTCTAAATAAATTTCTTTTTCTATTAATAATGGCAACCCATGAATCTGAGAGTACCATGTGAGAGCATCTTGTATATCTTCGTGGACAAGATTCCCAAGCCTGAAGATACGCTGTGTTTTCTCATCCACAGGCGTACCTTCAACTTGAGAGACAGAGGAAAAAAAGTGCTTTCTAGCACACAATCCAGCAGCACTACTGTGATACCACGATTTGTCTTTGTATCTTACAGCAGTATGTTGTTCGTTCTTACTGAGAAGATACTGATTGTATATATCTTTGAGATTCCTTTCCTGCATCTTTGTTCTCTCTATCCACGTATTGCTCAATTAAGGTAGCCAGTTGGTCTTGACATGAAACATTTTTAAACAAGCAAATTAGTTTAAACCTCTTCCATGTAGACTCTGGGCACCGAAATGACCGATTTTTTATAAGTTCCATTCTTTCCAACCTTTCCATTTGAGAAATTAACGATAATACAAGTTTATAACTAATGTTTTAAATAAAACAAGTTTTTAAGTTTTCCACTTGTATGTTATTATATATATATATAAGCTATAGCTATAGCCAATAACAAATAATAACCAATACTATATATTTATTATAAAAATATAGCATATAGCATATATATATCCGTTAATCAAGATTAAAAGAACCGAACTTTTTTATCTTCACGAGCATGCCAGTTGTACATAGCTTCTAATTGACGTAAATAGTCAATTCTGCTTGTGCTTTTGGTCATCAAACGTCCTTTTAGCTCCATTTTGTTTATCATCCTTGTATGGCTATACTCTGGATGATTAAAGCAATTCAATATTGCCCTAACAAAATGCCTGTCTTTATGGATGTCTTGAATGTACTCTTTAAAATCCTGTACCATTTCAATCCATTTGATGGCTCTGTTTAGATTATCTGCCTTGAACTTACCTTCAGCAAAATCTCTATATAGACCGCCTGTGTACTTTCCATTGAACAATACTAACGTAACAGTAAAGTTAGTGTCGTATGTTTTCATGAAGTTAGCAAACACTCCATAGTCTACAACCCCTAATGTTTGGTAAGCTAATAAATAATCACTAGCCTTCCATTTATCTGCGATTGTATTTGATTTAGCTATACTTTGAACATCGAAAGTATCATCAACTACGTAAGATAATTCATATCCAAGTTCAGCTAACGCAATAAAACGATGTTGTCCATCAATTATCTGAAAATTGCTATTAACAATAATAGGATATGATGCTATTCTGTTGTTGTGTTTTATTTCATCACGTAGCTTAACAACTTTAGCCCTTCTTAACTCTCTATTTCCAAATATAAAGCGAAATTTTGAGTAATCAAAAGAACCATAAACGTGATTGACAATATTATCAGTACGCACTTGATTTATTTTATCATTTTTAAGTGAGCTTTTTGATAATAAATGGTCAACTCCATTTACTGTTGTTATCTTGTGTTGTCTTTGCATATTAAAGACTCCTTTTTTTGTTGTGCACCTAATCCATAGTGAAAATCCTCATGATTCCATCACTTGAACCAGTTGTGCGTTTACGATATTCAAGAACATTGTCCTTGAAGCTTTTATTTAAATCCATATATTCATTAATTTCGTGTTTATGCTCATAATCTGACGAATAATAGTGGTATTTATCGGCACATTCACCGCAATATGCTGAATGACCTATGATTACGCCACCATTCATGTTGTCTCCATAGGGGCCGTTGCATCCATCACAGCATACAACATCTCCATGATTTATAACATCTACTAATTTAGCACCATCAAACAATCCTCCTTTTATTTCGGAAGGATTTATTTTATGTGCAACTTCTTCATCACAATGCTCTCTACATTCTGAGCATATATCTGAATATATTATTTCAGCACCACAGCATTCGCTTATTCTCATAATTCATCTATCCATTTTTTAGCCGTTGACAACAACATGGCAAATATAAAAATACCAACAGCCCACATTACAACAGCAATGCCTAATACTAATAGATTTGCTATCCATTCTGCTATATCAAACATTATCATTTTATTTCTCCTATTTTTTAAATAAAGGCAGGGAGCATGAGCAATTAATCCCATGCTCCCCCTTTCCATAACGCCTAATCGGTGTTATTACGCCTCTCCTTTAACTGTTTTATCCCAATCCATCTTTCTCAGAGCTTTTTCAGTCTCCTCATCAATCTCAGCTTCATCTTCACCATTAATATAGTCATTACGTTCGCTGATTACATTCTGTATTACTGATGGAAGCATATATTTCATCATCTTTTTTACGACAGGCACAAGCTCTTCATCAAGTTCCTTATGAGTTCCTGTTGTTATTGAGATGCCATCATCTTCAAACTCAGCTCTAATGATAATATCATCAATTTCACATCCAGAAATTTTGACAATATTTTGAGTAACTTCAGCAAAATCACCATAAAGCAGCATTTTAAAAGCCTGTTCAACTGGCGTTGGACATTTTTCATCAAGCATGCCGGGTCTATTTGTGAAGTATTGCACAAGAACTTCAATACGCTTTCTTCTTGAATCAATTTGATTATGTATAGTATACATATCGAGACTCAACTTTGTAGATATTCGGTCTAGCTGTTTTTCTGGCAGAGATTTATTAATTACATCATCTCTTTCAACAAGCAGACCATACTTTTCTTGCAGTGTCATGTTGCACTCCTTTTTTTGTTTGTTATTATTTAAGTTTTTTACAAGCTTTCATAAATGAATCTACATCCTTAATATTATATATTGGCTTTAAATTTTTTGTATTGCAATCTCCGCCATAATCAGTATGGTCTTGTAATGCATACTGAAAATCATTTTCATCGCTCGTATAGAAATAGTAAACTTTATTATGTACTGTATTTTTCACAGCTATACTCAATCCATCACTATCTCCAAAAAATATTATTGTCCTATTTTTGAACAAGCTCCACTTGTGTATATTGTTGTATATATCTTCAGCCGTAAGAAATTTAACAAAAGATTTTTCTCTTGGCTTATAAATATGAACTAATCTTGCATTCGGCCCGTCATAGAGCTCAACATCTCCATATTGTACACATTGACTAGCTATTTTACTATAAAAATTAGCATATTTTGAACAAGATGGGCTACTATCTAAAATTATTATAATATTATGCTTTTCTCTTGACATTTTGCAGTTAAATATAGACTCTTTAGTAATTTGTCTCATAGCTAACCTATCGCAATCCCAATAATCATCGCCTTCTGTATATGCGCCAATGTTATCTTCAGCAAGTTTACTGATAGTTCTAGCCAATTCTACTCCGAGCCGTCTGTCTCGAACGCCTTTTAGAGATAATTTGCCAGCAGGAGCTGGATTTTTATTAATGCGACTATAATCACAGTCTTGTGTAAAACTTTCTAGCTTATTTTTCTGAGGGTTAGTAAGATTTGCTCTATCTTTACCATTTTGCAATAATTTGCTATTATATGGGTCAAAAGCATTAGTATTACTATTAAATTTTCTATTAATATTAGCAGGATTGTTACGTAGTTTGCCCAATCCGGGGAGCGGTTGGCCCCCCGAATTGTTTTTAACATGAGGCACTGAAGATTTACTCGTATTCGTACTAATAGATGTGCTATTAGGTAGCGTAGATGTTTTAACTTCGGTTTTACAAAGGAGTTCTGATTCTAAACCTGAAGTATAATTACGCCAGTCAGTCTTGATTAGGTTTGTGTGCTTTTTCAAGAGCTCTTATCCTATTTATCTTGGTTTTCATGTTAATGGCTAATGTAGCTTCATCAGTAACGTCATATGCATTCAGAAAACCGCAGAATAATACATAGTCATAAACAAATAATGCATATATTCCACTTTTTACTAAAGCATTGACATTATAGTGATGAATTTTCCATCCAACTTTTTCCAGTTTATCGCGGAGAGTTCCGTCATGCTGAAAACATTTGTACAATGGTAGGCAACCAAACCAATCCAATACCTTGCTTAAAATATCAGGATGAACAGCACCTTCAATTAAGATAGACATCTTTCCAAACTTATACTTGTTAATATCTTCGACGCATACATGAAGATTATTTGCAATAACAAGAAATCCATTTGGTATTGATTTTAGTTTATACTTTTTACCAGAGCTACTCAAAAGTTCATGGAAATGTGGTATATCACCGCTGTCACAGTTTCCATCGCCGTTAGGAGCACAAATATATGTTCCTTGGCAATATCCATTGTGTTCGCTCATTGATTTTAATACACTATTTCCTATGACATTTGAGCCAGACTCAACACATGATTTTAAATCACGTACTGCTAAATAGGTTCCTTGGCTATCGCTAATCTCACGTAACATACTATTTCTAAGCAAAGTAACAGCTTGTATTTGAGCGAGATTTTCATGAGCATTCAAAGTGAATATCTGTTTTAATCCAACATAGCTATCAGCAAGTGGAGCAATAATCTCCATACCTTTGCCTTCTTTCCATCTTAAATCAACAGGTTTAGAATCTGTAGATTTTTGATGTCTAGCAATGATTTCATTAGAATCCCTTTTATGCACATACCATTTACCACGTAGCATCCTTACTAACTCAGGGCGTGTAATATACTTATCTTTAATTAAGATTTCACCTTCAATAGAGCTATAAGTACGCTTTCTATGAATAATGTGTATATTACTGGCAACAATGTCGTCAGTAAGGAAATCATATTTCTTTGTTATGGAGCCCCATTCAGGCATTGATGCTGTTTCCGGGTCATCCCTATCCATATTTAATTGCATAACACAATTATCTGACTTCTCATTGCGTTTAAAAACAACAGATGCATCAGCTGGAATATGGTTATTAGGACTAAATGATTTATTAAACTTTGCTAAGTTTCTTAAACTTGGCATTGATGGTTTAATATTGTCATTTCTAGCAGGAACTTCATCAACTCCGTAATCATCAGCTCTAAGTTTTACAAGCTTATCTATGTTAATAGATTCTACTTTAGCTTGATTGGAGAGGAGTATATGATTTTCTGGCGTTTTTGTAATGTACTGGTAAACCAATGTATCCCAATCAGAACTACTGCCAAGTATTTCTACTGCATCCATCATTTGACGTAATTCCTGTATAGTAGCTGGTTTTGGTAAACTAGCACTAATACTGCGTGTATACAGGTCTATCATTTGCGGAATGAGTTTATTACTCTTATGAGTCATTTCAAGAGCAGTAACAACATCTGCTGGTTCCATGGGATTTACGCTAATCATTGGGAATCTACGAAGCAGAGCTTCATGAAATTCACGTTCATCATTAGCAGTAATAAAGATTGTAAGGTTATCTAAATTAGCATTTACCTCACCATCTTCAACTCCGGGGAGCGACAATCTACCATACTGCAGGAAATCTAAAAAGAATCCATCTGCGCTTGGTCTTGTTTTATCCCATTCGTCCAACATCAGCATTACTGGTTTCTTGCGGGACTCAATGGCAGCTTGAAAAATCTTTCCATGCCCAATCTTTACGCCTGATATTGTATCTTCAGACGGCATAGTTTTGACAAGCAAATCTTCTTCTCTTGTGCCTTGGGTACATTGATGTACAAAAAGCTGGCGGTCTAACACTTTTGCGAGTACCATTGGTAGGTAGCTCTTGCCTGTACCAGCCATACCATACAAAAAAGCACCTCTTACGGGCTTTGTATGTATAGATGTCATTACTTTGCTAGTAAAATCATGTGAGCAAATATACCCACTATCATTTAAAGCTCCGTGCAGACAATCTACATTGTACAGTACATCTGGGCTAGGTTCGTTAGGTGTTATTTGTTTCGCCATAACGCTTCCTTTTTTATTAATGGCTCAGCCTCGTGCCGAGCACAAATCTTCAGAGAGCCAAGACATTCCGTTCATTGCTCATTCCAGTCATAGAACTTGGAGCGTTGACTACTGGGCGACACCCAAGTTTCCAGCAAGTTAATATGTCGGTGTTCATCTCGCATATCCCGTCCTAGCGACCCTGACTCTCTATTTAAATCTTTTATTTTTCTGCTAAATAATTTTTTAAATCTGTATCATCTTTATTAACTAAGCCATCTTCATCTTCATAATCTACAAAATGAGTTGCAACAGTTATTAAATGATGTTTATCTTTATCTAATATTTGTATGTATTTTGGCAATCTATCAACATCCTTAGCATCTAATACTATATCATCAGTAAATATTCTGCCATACCATTTTTTTCTTGTTACCATACTATTATTTCCTATTCAAATCTTTGCCCCAACAGAAAACATGACTAAACTGAAGGGGCACCAATTATAGCTGGCGTGGATAGTTACAACGATGAAATGAGTATTAAGCGATTATAATACGAACAAATCATCATGCACGTGCCACCACTACCAGCTAATAGTTGGGGTAATTAATTATTTCATGTTAATTATTGTATCTGTTAATGATTTTGCAGCTTTATGCAACTTAGTTAATAAATGTGCAAGTTCTAAATGCGAATCAATATTTGATGGCGTAGTTGGAACTTTTAGAAATTCTTCTGATATATCTTTCATTGTAGTAGCAATTACTTCTACTTTTAAAAGTATTTCTATTCTTTCTGATTTAGTCATAGCACACTCCTTATTAGTTGAAATAAAACTACTACCAAAGCGTACAACAGGACTATTTCGCCTGCTTTATCACTAGCAGTAGCTTCCATAAATCTTTCTATCATTTTTATGCATTTATTCATTATTTTGCTCCATTTTTAAATATTCGAGTAAATACTTGGCATAAGATGTTAATATTTCAGCACCATCATATGTAAAGCTATATAGATTGTCTCTGACTGCTTTATCATACTTCTTTTGCAGTTTATTTATATTTATATTTATATTATTTGTGTTTTTCATCAAATTTACACCATTTACAGTTGCTACATAATTTATCTTCATGTATCTCAAGAAGTATGCCTATATAAAGAGTATTGCCTATTAATCTTGGGCTTTTAGTAACATTGGTATCGTGCAACTTCTGAAATTCTACTGGTGTCAGATGTTTTATTGCGTTCCATTTTACTTCACCAACAGCCCAAAAATCTTTCATTTCATATATATCTTCTAGCGTTCTACTTATCTTCTGCTCTCTGTTTCTGTTCCATACATGACTATAAACTTTATCATAACAGTCTAAGCACATCTGGCCAGAGCCTTCAATATACCCTATTCTTTCATTTATTGGCTCTGTTTTATCATAAGGCGAGTCATCATTACATAGATTACATTTATCTTTATTGCCAAATTGTTCTTCAAACACAAGTTTTTCATCTTCTTGCATCGTATCATTCATTTGTTCACTATCTTCTTGGAGCTTCTCAAAGTGAGTTGTTTCAGTTATATTTCCCACGCTATACTCCTAATTAATCATCAAATATTTTTTGTAAGTCTAAATAATGACTGTACATTTCTTCTTTAGCCCATTGTTTTACATCATCATCCCATTTATGTCCGCTAAGATGTAATTCAATAGTACTATCTAATTCATCATCATCTAATTTATCATCGCTATAAAATATTTCAGATATACACTCTTTTATAAAGTCATCATCTGGATATTTAGCGTCTGTCATTTCTATTGGAGGTGTATATGTCATGTTTTGCTCCTTTATCTGTTTAGCAACAGTCTCATTTCTGTTTTAAACTGTTGGTCTGTTAAATTTTTATTGTCATAGCTATTGAACGTGCGTTTAACTCTGGTCAGTAACCATTCTTGTTTATCGCGTTCAAATGTCATTAATTTGTTTGGTCTATACTTAACGCATTTTGGTACGTTAGCGTATATATCTTTATAGTTTAATTTCTCGGTATGGAGCTTTATAGTTGTCTTTTTAACATTATCATATATGACAACTGGAACAAATTGCTCATCACCATTTTCATCAGTATACATAAACTCGTAGCGTTCAAAGAATTTGTTAATATATTGTCTTTGGTCTCTAGTTTGGATGTATTGGACAAATGAATCTTTACCGCTAATAAATGTTAGGGTATTTTTCTTGTCAATTATTATTTTTAGCAATGGATTTCCTTTCCTTTGTTAAATTTATTTTGGTGTTGTGTTTTTTGTGTGTGGGTAGAATATCGTTATAAAAAAGGGAGACTGTTTAGAATCTCCCTTTTTATTGTTGAATATATTATTTAGTGTGTTTGGTTCCGTCACCTCTAATATATTCCGTTCCTTTGGGTAAGTTAGTTAACATCTTTCTAACTCCATTGACGAAAACATACTCTCTTACAAATGAATGGAACGTAAAACTATTTCCATCACTTCCTGTAAACTCATTGTTACCCAGAAGTGTGTTAATTTTCGTTTTAGTTTCCTTCATTAATGGAGAGAAGTTTTTCTCTCCTCCCTTACCACTTTTTGAAGGTGGTCTGAATCCCTGTGATTCTAAAATCTTAACTTTAGATTTTACCATCTCAAGATTGACCACTTGTTGACCATCAATTTCTTGTGTTATCTCTAAAAGTGAGATTGTCCAAGAATCTCCTCCAATATTTTTCAATGTTGGATTATTGACGACTGATTGAAAAAAACTCATTGACTCAATCTCACCGAATGGTAAGAATTTAGGAGTGTTAAGTTTTTTCGTTGTTGTTGGTTTAGTCATTATTTTACTCATAACGATTAAAACCTCCTTTTTGTTGTTGGTTTAAGGTTTAACGATAGTCTACAAATTGTCAAAAAACATCTGAACCTAGAAGGATTTCAAATAGATAGTGAAACGTCCCTAGATTCTCTGGAAGGTAACTCCAAACAGACCAATAAAACAAGTTTTATTACAATCTTTATATTAATGTAAGTGAGACTCAATCTCAATAAATAGTATAAATCATACAATGTACGAATAAAAACATATATGAGTCAATAGGGAATATTTAACGTAAAAAAACTTAACGTCAACGAAAATTTCAACGAAAAACAATTTCAACGCAAACGATTCAACGGGGGTAGGGTGAGGTATAAAAGGATAACCCACATTGTACAGCAATTTTCCCATTTTCCACACAAATTTCATTCTTCTCTTTATAGCTTGCTAATATTTATTATATACTTTAGCATATTATATATATATATATAGCAATATTGCTATAATATATATATTATAGCTAAGGCTAAAAAGAAATAAAATCTTTTTGCTTGTATATGATAAGAAATAGTGATTATATTCTCCCTATAACAAAAACGGAGATTAGTATCATGGCAAAAGCAAAAAAAACAACAAGAAAAGCAAGGGTAAAGCTAAGTCCTGTAATGAAAGCCTTGGCAAAGCCTGTAAAATTGCCATTTAAATTTTTGAAGTGGTAAAAGATAGTAAGATACGTACTGCTATGAAATATTGTGCTAATTGGGATAGTGGTGATTGCCTTGGTTGCATGATGAGTAGTAGTAATAAAGTGCTTATTTTTCGTATATTGAGTAAATTTGCTAATAAACCTTGCCAAGTTGATGAAAAATGTGATTATTTTAATAATATTGTAGTGCCGGGGATTAGTAATGGAATTTGAATACCTTGATTTAGTTGATACAGTTGATAGATTGCATGAATTATGTGAAAAATTGAATATTAAAAAAGTTATCAAAGGTGATGCTAAACAAATAGAGATTGTAGTTGAAATAAAAGAGAGAATAGAAGCAATGGAAATAGAAAGAGTGTCTGCTGTAGACTTAGGAATCATACCATATGAAGCCTAAACCTAAAAAAGAGCATAGAAGAGCGATTGTTATACCAGATGTACACTTTCCTTTGCAGGATGATGCTGCTATAAACGTAGTTCTGAAGTCTATCAAGATGGTAAAGCCTAATATCTTTGTTTGCCTTGGTGATTTAGGAGAATGGAAGAGTATATCACCTTGGCGGTACAAACGTAGAAAAAGGCCTCCTCTGGAATATACTATAGAAGACTTAGAAGTTGAAGCTGCTAAGGTTAATGATGGATTGGATTTGTTTGATAATGCCTTAAAAAGCGTTGGCTGTACAGAAAAACATATGATTGAAGGTAATCATGATGACTGGCTCAATTCATTTGTAGAAGAATTTCCATATCTGTCACAATACAAGTTTAAAAACATCATGTCTCTTAAAGACAGGGGATATAAGTACTATCCCTATGGACATTTGATGCAGATTGGCAAACTATTCTTTTATCATGGTGGCCACTACACTACAGTTAATCACACAAGGCAGCACGTAATGAACCTTGGCAAGAATATTATTTATGGACATACACACGATGTGCAACGGCAGGGAGTTACTCATGTAGATGGAGCCCATCATGCTTGGACTCTTGGTTGCCTAAAGGATATGTCTAAAGAAAAGAATGCTTGGCTAAGAGGTAGACATACTAACTGGTGCCATGCTTTTGGCATTATTGATTGGTTTGATGATAATAATTTTAGAATTGATGTAATTGACATACATAAGGGAAAAACATACGTATGGGGCAAACTAGTAGATGGAAATGTATAGCGTCCGGGGGGATGGCAAGGGCTATCAAGTAATTTAGGTTGGGAGTGGCGCTATGCGTTCTAAACTGGTAAAAAGAAAATTAGAACACTTATATGATAATAAAGATGAATTTTATGATAATGAAGATGATGAACTCGTTGATGATTGGCGTGAGTCATCTACTGGAGATTGGATACTTACAGATGATGGACAAGTATGTAAAATATTGTATCGTGGAACCTTTAGTAATGGCAATGAGTATGTACGTACCATTCTTGGTTCCTATCCTGTACGAGATGCAATTCAAATTACTGGTAAAATAGCTGATGATATTTATAGATTTACTAAATACACAACACATAGAAATAAAAGAATAGATGAGAAAAAACCTAATAGTCGTGAAATTGTGTTTGCAAAGTATGTTGCTAACGGAATGCCTCCAGAACAGGCATATCTTAGATTATATAAGACTAATGACTCACAATATTCAAAAACTGCATCAACCGCTTTATTAAAAACTACAAGAGTAAAGAAATTGATTACCGAAGAAACTAAAAAAATGCTTGGCGAAGTTGGTATTGACGAAGAATACCTTTTATCAAGAACTAAAGATATTATTGATAACTATGATGCCCGTGATTCTGATAAACTAAGAGCTCTCGAAATGATGATGAAAATAGCTGGTATGTTTCCAAATGATAAGAAAACTGAATCACTTACTGTATTTCAAGGGTTTAGTAGAGAACAGTTACAACAATTAAATAATGCCAATGTAAAGGCCATAGGACATGCTGAAAAAGATATCTCATAGCGACATATCATTATATGTTATGCCTCTTTTTAATAGTCGTATTAAAAAATGTGAAGTATGTAATGAGAAATTAAATAATCATAAAAAGATGATTGTTTTTGATGCTAGGTCTCTTCCTATGGGATTTAGTTGTAAATATTGTAATTCTGTATATTATGAAAATGATGAACTTGTGAATATTGGAAATCCAGATAAAGTAGATTTGTATGGGGAAGCCTGATTTTAATAGTTTTTTTGAATCTTATTTAGATATTGACTATTGGGCAGAAGAACTAGAGGAAAAAGAGCATGCACTACAAAGCCGTAGGGAAAAGCGTATACTTCAAAAAAAACAGAAGAGACAGATGGGAACTCAAGGCAAAGACTATAAGTTCAATACACGCGCTAACAATGGTAAAAAGATTAGAAATGGAACAAAATGAATGGCAGAAAAAAAAGAAATAGAAGATTTTAATATAGTTCCACCTCCATCTGAATCTAAAATCAATGATGAGATACTTCATAAGTCATTAAACGATTTAATATATTTTGGAAGAGCCTTTCTTCCTAAAGACTTTTTAAATAAAAGTGTATCTCCACCATTTCACTATACTGTAGCAGATAAACTCCTATCTACAAAACCAGCAGCACGTATTTGTAATATACTTCCTCGTGGATTTGGCAAGTCTATTCTGTCTAAGGCCGCTATTGTACATAAGATGTTGTTCTCTCCACAGGGAGATAGACTATTTATAGCTTGGGTTGCTGAAGAACAAGGTCAGGCTATTGACCATATCAAGTATGTTAAGTCTCATTTTGAGTATAATGATAAAATTAAATACTACTTTGGTAATCTTGCTGGTGATGCTGTAGGTAATAGATGGACTGAAAAAGATATTGTTTCAGCCAAAGGAGATAGGATAATTGCAAAAGGTACAAGTCAGAGATTACGTGGTCGTACTGAGATTGATGTACGTTATACTGGTATTATTCTTGATGACTTCGAGTCTGAGTTAAATACTAAAACACCCGAAAGGCGGGATGAGATTAAGAAATGGATTGTATCTACAGTATATCCAGCTCTTGAAGAATCTCCCGGTAGGGAAGGATGGATATGGTTAGCAGGTACTATTGTTCATTATGACTCATTTCTACAAATGATTGTTGATGGAGTTAAGACCGCTGAAAAAGAAGGTCGTAAATATCCTTGGGATGTTACATTCCATAAAGCGATTGAAGATGGGAAACCATTATGGCCTCAACAATTCCCATTATCTAAACTTGATACTAAGAAAAAAGAATTTATTGAAGCCGGTATGGTTAATAAGTTTGCTCAGGAGTATATGAATGATGCTCGTGATATTTCTGATGCATCTTTTAAGATTGACAGAATACAGAAACATAACCATACTTTTGTATCTAAAGATAAATTTGCATACCTTGAAGACGATGATGGGAACTTTATTCCAATTAATGTGTATATAGGGGTTGATGTTGCTGCTACGGCTACAAAGAAATCTGATTTTCAGGTTATTATGGTAATTGGTATTGATAAAGATAAAAATAGATATATTATTGAATATTTCCATGAAAGGATACCAACATTCGATGTTCCAGAGAAAATTATTGAATTAGCTAAGAAATACGCTCCAGTTAAAAGAGTTACCATAGAAACAGTAGCTGCTCAGGAAATGGTTCGTGATATGGTTACAAGAATAGCTACAAAGGATAGAAGACTAATACCCGGTATATTTAAGGGAGTTAGGCCGCCAGCAGGTATTAAAAAGGAAGATAGATTAGAAACATCACTTGGCCCTATTGTAAACTCAAAAAAATTATATATTAAAAATAGTATGACAGAAATTGTTGATGAGTTCTTTGAACATCCCTTTGCTAAACATGATGACCTTTTAGATGGATTATATTATGCTGATTATTATGCTAAGCCACCATTAAGCGGCAAAGTTGATAGGAAAGAAGTAGATACACGTGGCAAATCTTCTAAATCCAGCAAAAAATATAACTGGTTTACTGGTGCAAGAGTTAGCTAAAAAAAGTTTATATTTGCTCTTGACAAGTATTATAATTGTTTATTAACTTGTAGAGCTTATATGCAAATTCAAGAAGACCCAAGAGCAAAGACTACCAGAGAGCTATATCGTAGATATCGTGATGCCCGTTCCGATTGGGATACGGAGGCTAGGAAAGATATTGATTTTTTCTATGGCAACCACTTTAGCGATAATGAAGTAGATGAGTTAGAAAGCAGGAACCAAGCAGCTGTCCCAATGGACAGGGTTGGCCCAGCAGTTGAGAAACTGAAAGCTATGCTGACATCATCATCTCCCGCCTTTACAGTTATACCAAGAGAAGACTCAGATGTAAAGATTTCTAAGATGTGGAGAGTTATTTTAAGTTATATTTGGGAAATCTCTGATGGTAACGCTCAACTCAAAGAAGCTATACATGACCATAGTTCGTCTGGATTAGGTTATTTATATGCTTATATTGATACTGAGTCTGATTTTGGAAAAGGAGAAGTAAAATTTACCAGTATTAATCCATTCCGTATTTATGTTCCATCAACAAGTAGAGATAGATATTTTAAGGATGCTGATAATATTATACTATCTACAATTTTAACTGGTGAACAAATTGTAAATATGTATCCTGAACTTGGGCCTCAAGTGAATCCTGAAACGGGAGAAATGGAAGAAGGGTTATTAGAGAATATATCAGGTTATAGTGATGATGAAGATTATCCGTCATCTCAACAAAGCAATCAACAAAAAACTTGGACTCCTGCTGAATCTAAAGATTTAGAAAACTCTTATCAGGAAAAATATCAGGTATTAGAAAGATTTTATAAAACAAAGATTCCTTTTTATCAAATAATTGATATTAATAATCAGGAAGAAATGATATTGAATGAAGAAGAATTTCAGAAATTTCTTGATGAGAATCCCGGTGTATTTGAACGTGGACTTGTTCAATTTCAGGAAATTTTGCAGACCCGTATTGCGGTAGTGGCATCTGTTGGAGAAATTGTTTTATACGAAGCAGTTCTCAATACTGATATATATCCCATTGTACCACTTCCAAATATTTATAGTGGTACACCCTACCCGAGGTCTGACATTTCTAGGGCGAGACCTATGCAAAGACTACTGAATAAACTCTGGTCATTAGCTTTGTCTCATGCTCAGGCTTCTGCGGGTCTGAAATTAATTGTTCCAATAGGTAGTGTAGATGATATTAGCCAACTTGAACAGGATTGGTCAAATCCAAATGCTGTCATAGAAGTTGATAGTTCTCAAGGTGAACCACATTTTCCAGCTCCTACACCACTTGCTGGTGAATTTTATAAATTGATACAGTCATGTGAGTTTTATATAGACTTTACATTTGGATTGCCAGAACTAATGCATGGATTTGCTGAGAAAGCTCCTGATACTGTACGTGGTACAGAAAGAATGCTTGCTCAGGGAGCTGAGAGACCTAAATCTAAATTACGTGATATTGAGTTGGGTATTAGAAAACTCGGTCAAGTCATTTATGGATTGTCAAAAGGTCATTATACATTCAAAAAGATTTTTAGATTAGTTCAGGCAAATAATAATGTTAATGAAGTAATGGCTAATTATTATGATGATTATAGTGAAACTGTAATGGATATTCAAAAGGATAGGCATAATATTGGTCAACATGATGTTAGTATAGAGCCGGGTTCTACTCTACCAACAAGTAAATGGACTGAGTATCAAGTATACGCAGAAGCATTCCAAATGGGATTAATAGATAGGACAGAAGTGATAAAGAAGAATCCAGAAATTTTTGATAAAGAAGGTCTTATTCAGAGAATGGGTGAGATTCAACAGTTGCAGAGTCAAGTTCAGCAACTTTCAGAACAAAACAAAGAATTGCAAGGAGACTTGCAAACAGCGCAGAGAGAGTCTGTATCTGACAGGAAACGGGTTGAGGTTGAGAAATTTAAATCCAAGCTTTCCGAGGTGCAGTCTGATGCGAAAGCCGATAGGCGAGTACAATCAAATAAACTTACTAGTGCGGTACAGCTTGAAATGGAAAAATTGAAACCCCAAATTGAAGAGTTTGGAGAAGGTATCGGTTCTATTCCCTAAGTTTAAGGATATCGCGAGGAGAAAGTTATGAGTGAAGTCAATATAGAAGGTCAAGTATTAGAAGATACTGGTTTAAATGAAGAACTTGGATATGAAGATGTCCCTGTTGCTGACCATGGGGTTACACAAAGTGAAACATATCAGGTAGATTGGGAAAATGAAACTCGGAAATTTCAGTCAATGTATGACAAGCAGAAATCTGAGAACGATAAGATGAAACAGGATATGCAGCATATAGCTAACAACATCAATCAGAGACAACCAGTTGTTGATAATACATCTTCATTGCCTGAGGATGAATTTAATCCTTGGGATGCGTATTATAAACCTGAATCAGCGAGCTACAAGTTTCGTCAACAGAGGGAGCAAGAAGTTGTGAATCAGGCAATCGGTCAACAAAATGCTCAAATGCAAGAGCAAATGCTGATTAATAATACAATGAATGATTTAAGAGGGGTTCATAAGATGACAGAATCAGAGGTTCGTGAATTTATGGAATGGTCAACTGACCCGGGTAGCAGCATGACGCTGGATACGCTAGTTGATGTTTTCAAGTCACGTAATCAACAATCTGCCGTTTTGCCATCAGGTGAGCCAACTCCTAATTCATTCGAAGCGGTTAAGGCCGCACGAGAGGCTCCCCGTACTGCAGGAGTTCTACAGGGCCAAGAGGCCAATCAACCAAAGTCCGAAAAGGACGCAATGTGGGATTCCATAATGAAGGCGGGAAGCAGGAGTAATGTGTTACAACAACAATAAACTAAGGAGTACTGAATATGGCAACATATAGTGCTGGCAGTTTATCGGCAAATGGCTCACGAACTCCGGGTGCATCTAATACTGATTTTCACACAAGACGATTATTCGACTTTAGTGATAGGGTAGCAGAACTATCCCCGGACGAGTCTCCATTTTTCGTATATCTGTCTAAAGTAGCAAAAGTTCCTACTTCAGATTCACAGTTTCGATTTTTAGAAGATAGAACAAAAGTATCTATTACTGATAGAGCATTTCTAGCTCAGGCGGCTGTTACAGTTGCTGCTGCTGGAAGTTCAACATCAATAACATTTGATACATCAGGCGGGGCTAATGTCGCATGGCTTATTCCCGGTATGGTTGTTTCTATTGGTGAAGATGACGATTCAACATCTCAACCTGAATGGGTAACTGTTCGGTTGGATAGTGTTGTTCAATCATCTTCTTCTGTAACAACAGTACAAGCAACTACTATTGCTGCAGCTAATGGTTCTACCACGGCTGTAGATAATAATACAAAGTGTACTGTTATTGGAACTGCATTTGAAGAGGGCTCTGGGGCTCCAGACGTATGGTCTCAAAAGTTAGACCATGACTATGGATATACTCAGATTTTTAAAACAGCTTGTGAAATGAGCAATACAGCTCGTGCACAAGTTTATCGTGGATACGCTGACGAATGGCAACGTATCTGGAATCTTAAACTAAGAGAACATAAGATTGACATTGAACGTGCAATGTTATTTGGTATGCGTGGTAGTCAG
>VTLG01007896.1_pt1 | contig 23447 bp, 15 predicted proteins | sample 4694571 | NCBI WGS metagenome assembly VTLG01 (sample SAMN12604809, study PRJNA352737) | marine metagenome | biome: ENVO:00000447; feature: ENVO:00000209|ENVO:00000569|ENVO:01000036; material: ENVO:00002151; isolation source: viral sequences binned using virsorter ...
TACAACAAAATTGTTTATTTTTGATATTACAGTACCTGAAACATATTAAAAGGCTCTGTACGAGCATTTAAACGATTATTTTTTTTCAGAACACTTGTAAAAAGCACAAAAGCATCACTAAACCAGATGCTAGATGTAAAAATATACTTTCCACTGATATTTCTCCTATGTTACTAATTGTAGTATACACAGGAAAAGGACCTTTGTCCAATCAATAGTTAAAATGGTAAGTATTTATGTTGTAAATTATTGAGCTAATGGATTTTGATTACTATTAGACTTCTGTTCAAGCTGTTTAACTTTTTCTTCTAACACCAGTAGCTTCTCATTAAGAGGTGCTAAGTTAACGCTTTTCTTAGTTTTAGCTTCTATCTGATCAAGACGAAGATTAAACTGCCCCCATGTGTAGAAGCCTCCGCCTATTGCGGTGATCACCCCTATTATGGTGATGTACTGTTGAAGTTTAGGTAATAAATTTTTCATATTGTCCTCCTTAAATTACCAGTGCCTAATAACACCTGCTATTATAAAAAGACAAGTAAGCCATCCTAGATACCTATCTGTTCTTAATATAATTTTTTTTATTATATACACTATTTTTTGCCTACATACAAACCAAACCATGCAGCCCCTGCACCTACTATTACAGATACAAATGCTGATTGAGCACTTGTAGGGTCTGGTAATGTCATAAACCACATTGATGTTTTATAGAACATAGCTCCATATAAACTAATTAAAAGCCTAGGGAAAACTCTCCACTTGTCAAAACCTTCAGGGTTATTGTACCAAGAGACTCTTTCTACCTCTACAACTTTTACTTCTTCTTCTGCCATATTATCCTCCAAATAAATCCATAGGTTGTCCAGATGTCATCCCAGACAATTTGTTAATTGTATTGCCTACCATAGTTCCATACGCAACAAAGTTATCATCGATAGTTATATCTGTATAGATAGCTCTAGGCTCATACCATTCTGTAGGTTGAGGTATGCTCATATCTTGGTAGGTATCAAAACCTGGCAAGTAATTCATGTAGGCAAGTAGTGTTGCCTGTCCTGCTGTATCATATGTGCCAGACTCTTGTTCTTGTTGTTGTGATTGTTCTTGTTGTGCTCTTATATTACTAGCTACTATCTGTTCTGCTATCTGATCAGCTTCAGATGCTGTTACCATAGTACTAGTCATACTTTCTATCTGATTATCCATAGTTGTAACTTGGACCTCAGCCATCATTGTAGAAGGTGTATTGCCTACTGCAGGCATAGGTACAAGATTAATAGATTGTAAAACAGTGTTGGTCTGTGCTTGAGATGAAGCTATCTGATCTGAAATACTAGGCGAACTAGATACAGACATAGGAGATGATGATGCACCAGAGGTATTGCTAGATACGGAAACTGTAGTGCTAGTTTGAGAAGTACCTCCAGTTATGTTGGGGTTTATTCTTTCGAGTAGGGAATTAGTAGACGCTACTATTGATCTAATTCTGTTTCGTTTTTCTTTTTTAGTATCTTTCTCTTCATCGTCTATGTTATCTAGTAGCTCTAGTTCTTGTTCTATAAAATCATCTTCCGTAAATTCTTCTTCCTCTACTTGGTCAGGCGTTATTTCTTCTACAGACTCATCTAATGCTTGTTCTTCTTCTTCTATAGCTTGCTCTTCATTAAAGTGTTCTTCTATTACTTCAGCAAACTCTTCTTCAGTAAGTTCTTCTTCTACAAACATAAGGAAGTCTTCTTCTGTATCTATTATGTGTATTTCAAATATATCTATAACTTCAGTGTCTGTTATGTCTTCAAGAGGTATAAAACTTATCTCTTCTAAATCAGGTGCAAAAGAATCTTCAGTAAATTCAAAATGTGTATCTATAAAGATAGGCTCTTCTAAATCATATTCCTCAACAAAAAATATATCACTACTGATAGTAATAACATCATGGCTATCACCATGCTCGTTCCAATCGTCAGCAAACGTAAAAAAAGTTGTTTCTCCGTATAGGTATTCATCTTCTTCATCATATCCATAAAAATCCTCCTCATCATCATAACCATACAACATAGAGTCTGTAAGCCCTGTACCATATAAATAGTCTTCTTCTTCAGAGTTGTTTGTTAAATCATATACATCACACAATTCACTAAAATCAGAATCAATCAAACATTCAGAAGAAAGATTACTAAAAGATTCATCAATAGCTGTACTTACACTAAAATCATCTGTCTCAATAAAGGTTGTGCTTCCAGTGTCTTCATATCTTAGGTACGTTAAAGCTTCGTTATTGCCCTGTAATCCTATCGTTATGTCGTGATTCTGTATGCGTAACTCGTCATACCTAAAAGCAATTTCATTAGTCGTTTCGTATAGTATAGCTTGAAAAGTACTTTTTAATCCATTGCTGTATTCAGAGACATTATCCCACATGATAACGAAGTATTGATCTGTGTCTGACGTTTGTCCAAAGGTCTGTATGTAGGGAGATTGGTTGCCAGATGATCTTCTAATAAAATCACTCCATGCAGGAAAAACAGAGTAATTAAATGAGGTGGCTGGTAGTGTTTCCGATCTGTAATTTCTTGATCTTGAGACCGAAAAATTGTTCTGGAAAGTAAAGAATCCGTTCATCGATATATTTACTTGAGAAAAGGTCTGATCATAGAAGGTAAAATCAAAACCGATATTTTTCATCCCTGACATGTTATCATCGCCAAGGCTTAATCCTTGTCCAGTAGAAGTTATATCTATGAGGGGGTCAGTACCTATGGTGAAGGTGGGCGTACTAGCGTAGGCAAAACTACTAAGTAGGATTAATGATATTAGGGTTTTAAGCATATCTTTTGTGTTGGGTATTTCTTACAGAAATCTTTTTTCTTGTAAGCTCTAAATTCATACCCTTTCATATCTGCTTTTATAAGATGCCAGTCAGGTCTATCTTCTGGATTTTGATCCCATGCTTTCTGGGCTTCAGCACCTATCTTACCTTTATACGGACAAGGACTGCCGCTTTGTTCCATCGCCCTAAAAACTTTTTCGTCTTGACAGAGTAGGGCTACAGCCGCTACCTTCATCCCCATGTCGTAGAGAGCTTTGGAATTTTTTAAACGTTCACAATTTTCGTCTCGTACAGATTTACCTGCTGATACACCAAAGATTTGTGTCTGGACTGCTGCTGAAGCCCCTGTAGTGCATAGGTCCTGGGAATAGGACATGATGGAAGGAGCCACTGCTGACGGAGGGGCGGTCTTAATTCTTTGTGTAACTTTTTGTGTAGCGGATGATGTGCTGGTAGAATTGTTAGTGTTCACATTTTGTGAACTATTTATATTATTATTATTATTAGTGTTCATATTTTGTGAACTTACAGTGCTGTTTGATGTGGATGTATTTACGTTGGTATTACTATTTGTTGACACATTAGTATTATTTGATGTTGAGGCTACTGTACTAGTATTTGTATTAGTAACATTTTGTGTTTGAGTTATGTTCGATGTAACATCACTAGTAGATGTGCTAACATTATTATTATTATTGGTATTTGTTGCAGTACTATTTATGGTTGTATTATTGGTATTGAGGTTAGTATTGCTATTGTTGCTGGTCGTTGTATTTACATTATTATTGTTATTGGTATTTACGTTGGTATTGCTTGAAGTTACAGTAGATGTAGTCGTAGTAGTATTGGTTATATTAGAGTCCTCACCAAATGCCACACTTGTGACTATACCTAAAGCTATACCTATTATGGCATACTCTCGTAATCTTTTTATCACATCAATCTCCTATTGTGATGTTATCTTGTTCTTATTTTTTCTGTAACCTTTTTTCTAGGTATTGTAAGTTTTGATTTATCAGCATTTAATACTCCCTCCGCTTTAAGAGCATTTAAAAATTCTGCTAAATCTTCATTAGACATATTGTCTAAATTTGTTCTCATACTTTCTAGTTCTTTTTGTATTTCAAGTTTAGTAGCTAATCTTGTTGATCCATTTTCTGTTATTGTTGAAAGATCAAATAAACCCCCATCATCATACATAGCAACATCTTCTTCTGGTGTTAAGCCTGTTAATAATACAAATATTGCAGCTTTTGCATCTCTTACTTCACGAAGACCCCACCCAACTTTTCCAAAATCACTTGTAAAGTTTCCTTCAAAAAACATATCATTTATAACTTTAGTGCTAGTAGGATTTCTAAAAACTTCAGTAAGAACTGCAAAATCATTTTTAGGAATAGATTTAAGCATAAACTCAAGACCTACAAATTGTGGACTTACAAGACCTCTAGCTACGTTAAAGAATCTAGAAGATATAACTTGTGTACCTGCTTCTAGCGGAACTCCGAAAGGTTGGACAGGAGTTGTTCCACCAAATTCTCCCATAGAGTCTACTTGTATTCTGCCTGCATTTACTTCATCCTGATAGAATTTGTTCATGTTGTCTGCTATGCTTGGTGCTTCTCCTTCTACACCAGTTATTCTTTGCCCAGTTAAGTCTTGGCGTAGTGGCTTTGTTTCTCTACCTACACTTATTCTAGAAGTACCCTGATCTGCCTTGTTAATCATCTGTGCAGTTAAATTAGCTAATTGATCAAATGTTTCTTCACCTAAAATTTCTATAAATAATTCTTCATTTTTGTACATAGCTAAAAACAATTTTGGAACTTGAAGTTGTTGTCCTGCAGAAGTTACGCTTGTTAGTTCTAAAGTGTCTCTATTAAAACCAATAAAATCTTCTGTTATATAATCATAAAAAGTTTGTTTAAATGCTTCTTTGTTTTCTGGATTTAAGCCTCTTATCTCTTCCGTAAGTGTTTTTGTTTCAGTTCTACCTGCTTGAGTAAACGCTGCAGTTTTTTCTAATTCATTTTCTGTAAGATTTAAATTTCTAAAGAAATCTTTTGCACTTGTAGCATCTTCTATTTTTCCAGCAAAACTTAATTCAATATCTTTTGTAAACCTTCTTCTTTGTGTTGACATTACAGCAGCTTTTCTCACCTCCGCTACAGAAGGTCCAGAATCTATTTTTTTAGCTCCTTCTCCTAAAGACAATATAGTATTAATATCTTGTGTAGTTATATGATCTTTAAATATAGGATCGTCTATTAAAGCTTCAAAATTTTCTTGTAGTTTGTTAACATTTATATTTTGATTTAAATAACTCTTTTCTACTATTCTATTTTTTAATGATTGAATAAAAAATTTAGGAAATTCTTCTCCAGTAATTACAGTGTCGTCTAATAATTTAAAATTAAGATTACCATCATCTTTTAATCTTTTAAATATGTTACCTAATACTTCAGGCTCTACTTGTTCAAATAGTTCTAAAAATAAATCTTTATCTAGATATCCCTGTTGCCCTAAATTAGAAAAACGTTGATATTTTTTTCCTATTTTAGTTTTTATAATAGGAGAAACAAAATCTCTATAAAATTCATTTGCTTTTATTAAGTCTGGATTAAAATTATTATATTCGTCTCCATATATTCTTTTTAAGTTATTTTCTCCTAAAACATCGTTTGCTAAACCTAAATCATCAAATTCTCTTATAGAACTTCCTAAGGTTCTATTATTTAAATTTGCATTACTTTGGTTTGCTAATCTTTGTATGTCTTCTAATTGATATAATTCATAGCTAAAAAATCCAAATTTATCATTATCTAATATACTTTTTACTATAGATTCACTTACTTTAGGGTCTGTTAAATAATTTTCACCTGATTTTAATTCTTTAATATTTTCTATTTTATTATCTATAGCAGCAATAGTATCATTAATTTCAGTAATTCTTTTGTCTGTTATACCTTCTTTTTGTAATTCTTTAGTTAATTTATTTTTTCTAGCTGTTCCTTGTTTTACAAAAGAATCTACTGCTTCTTTATTTATTACAATACCTTCCCCACCACTTATTTTATATGATTTTGGTTTGAATTTAAACCCAGATATGTTTATATTATTTGCTTCTTTGTAATTTTGAACACTTTGATTAAATTGTCTTGTAGACATAAATATAGGTCCACCTTCAGAGTTTCTGTATAAAGAACCATACATTGAATTTTTAATAGTCATAAGACTTTCAATCATACTTCCTAAACCTACATCGTTATTATAACTAGTTTCTCTAGTCCATTTAGCTCTTGTATTAGGCGAAACATAACCATCACTATCTACAGCACTTATAACTCTACTATCTAGTTTTGCAGTATTGTCTATTAAAGTTCCATGTGTTTCCCTATTGTGAAAAGTGCTTGAAATGTCTAAATTAACTTGATCTGTATCTCTAGCATCTATAATATAATCTTCTGAATCTTGAGTTAATTCTTTATTTATATTTCCCTTTGCTTCTTTAGTGTTGGCTTCTACTTTATTAAAGATAGTAGTTCTTTCTGCTATGTCTGCATTAAGATCATCTAAAATAGGTGCAACATAATTTTTTAAATCTGTCCAATGCTCTCTTAGTTGTTCAGGCATCCTTTCAAAACCGCCTACTTCTTCTATTTGATCAAACATAGCATCTGTTATTACAGCAAATTTTTCTTGTTCACTTTTAAATCTTATTGAAGCATCGTTTAATGCTGGACCTAAAATTTCTCTAGCTGATGATTTTGTAACTCCAAAAGGTAATTGTCCACCAGTTGTCATTAATTCATCTATACCTTTAAAGAAAGGTAAACCTAAAGCTTGTCCTAAAGTTATAGTTGTATAGGCTTCTATATCTTGATCACTAAATTTACGTTCTCCATTTTTATTTGTTAAACTTCTTAAAAACTTTGCATTTTCTGCTTGTATATCTACTTGATATTTAAATGTATTAAAAATATTTAACATAGCTTCAGGGTTGTTCATATTCTTTTTACGCATTTCTTTAACAAAAGTTTGCATAAAACTTCTTACTTTTCTTCCAGATATTGAATCATTTCCATCTCTAAGTAAATGTCTTATTTCTTCTTTTTCTGGATCAGGTAGACTATGATACCAGTCAGCACTTATGCCATATTGTCCTGCTTCTAAGGCATCTACAGACCATGTACTTAATTGTTCTACTCTATCTAACATGGTACTAAGTTTAAAACTACTATCTACATTTTCAAATGTTCCAGCAAAACCTGACATACTTTTTAAAACAGGAGAAAGCCCATTGTTTAAGAACCTAGCAAAATGTATTCCACCACCTTTAAGTATCATATCTGTAGCAAGATTTGCTAACATAGGTGTACCCATAAATGTAGCTAAAGTTCCTCCTAGTAACCCAAAAGTTCCTAATTCTGTATTGAGTTTTGTTTGTGTAACAAGAGGAATACTATAATGATATTCTGTTAAAGTTTGATCTAAAAATTCACCAGCAGCCATAGAACCTATAGTCATAAAAGCTATTTCTTTAGCTAATTTTGGATTATCCTGTACGTAGGCAATACTTCTTCTTCTGGTATTTTTGCCTAAATCATCTAACACGCCTAGTTTGAAAGCATCATTTGCTACAAGGACAGGTCTAATAATAGGATCAAATATAAATGAAAAAGCTTTAGTTAAAGGACTACTTGCTTTTTTTGAATTTAAAAAAGATAAAGCTCTTGTATCACTGATACCATCTAAAAAATATTTATTTACAGGAATATTACCAAATACATTTCTACCATACTTTTTTTCGTCTATATTATTTTTTAAAGAATGTCTAGTTAATGATCTTTTTAAAAGAGTATTAACACCAGGCAAAGCCATTTCAGCACCTATTTGAAATTTTTCAACATCACCTACAGTATAATCAGTCTCAAGAGAAAAATCGGAAGTGTAATAATTAGGAGAATGTTCTTTAGCAAAATTTACAATACCCTGCCCTAAACCATCCACATCTCCATATTGATCACTTTCAAGAAATTTAGATAATTCACTTAAACTTAAATCACCGCCTTCGTCTTTATATCTTCTATGTATTCTATTTAAAATTCTATATTTTTCATCTTTAGTTAAAGGCATTTCTACTGTAACAGGAGACCCTCCTAAAGGTGCCCCTAAGAAAACAGGCTTTGTATGAGATACCCAATCTTGTCTAGCTTCAATTAATCTTTCATCTATGCTAGTATTGTGTATGTCTTCTACAGCATTTATGCCTTGTCCAACAAGACTTGCTATATCAAACAAACCTCTTACATTTGCTACAACACCTTCCCTAAGAGCATCTAAAGGTCTTAATAAAGTAAATTCAGGTTTTGTAGCTTCTACTCTTTTAGAATTTTCATCAAAATTTATTTTTCCACCTACATCTTTCATTAAAGATAAATATTCTGGTAAACTTTTTAAAGCCCAATTATCTCCATACCTTGTTTTTAAATTTTCTACTAATTCTTTATGTTCAGAATTATCACTTTGATTTATTTGTTTAGTAACTTCTAACCAAGCTTTTTTATTATCAAATTGACCTTTTGTATTTATTGATGGGTAGGCTTTAGGGTCTTGATTAAAACGTATTCTACCTTCCTGTACAGTTTTTACTATAGGATCAATTAAAGATGAGCCCAAAGGATTTTCAGGAACTTCTCCTTTTACTTTTGTAAGTTCTTCCATCTGTTCTTGAGTAGTAGCCATAAATTAATTCCCTACATAAGGTATAAGTTTTTCTCGCATAGCTTGCACCTTTTCTATTTGTGTTTTATCAAATTTATCATCGTTTTCTAAAATTAAATCTAAATTATCTGCTATTATCTTAGCCTCGTCTACTATACCTGTATCACCTTTATATGTGTTAATGTCCTCTGTTGTGTCTGCATAAGCCCCTATGAAAAGTTCAGCACCACCTGTAAAGTTACTAAAGAAATTATCTTCTTCTACCATTCTTCTAATAATTTCAGCGTTAAGGTCTTCTCCTTCAAAATCTCCATAAGAACCCTCATAAGACGATTCAAATTGATAATATTGGTTTTGAAGTTTTTCTCCCCCTACAATATATAAAGAATCTAAAATAACGTCTTTAGGAGCATTTACCATATAACGAGTTTGAAGATTATAATTTTTTTCAGGGTAATGACTACTTGATATAGGATTCATTACCATATTAGATGGAATAGCTTCTTGTATTATTTCCCTACCCCTGTCTACTAACACTTTGGCTTTTTCTCCTAAAGTACGAACTTCGTTCTTTAAATTTGTACTAGAACCTATATTTGTATTACCACCTAACATTTTAATAGCAAATAAAATATCAGCATCAGATACTGTCCTTGTACCTCCCTTACCTCCTTGAATATAAGAAGCGTAAGTGTATGCCATAGAAAATAAAGTAGCGTTATATCTTTCTTCAGCACTTAAAACTTTTCCAGTTCTTAATTTTACAAAAATATCTTGGTTTGCTTTAAGAAACGCCTCTCCGTCTTCTAATTCTTTTGCTGTAAAAGAAGTTTTATTTAAAACATCGTTTCCAAAAATTCTATTTAGTCTTGCTCTTGTGTAATTCTTATCACTTGTTTTTCCATATATGTCATCAACAGATTGACCTACTTGAGCTACCGATTTATTAAAAACTTCACCAAAATCAGCTTCTGTAATAAGCCCTAAAAAGGCTTGAGTTGTTGTTTGATTTACAGCAGCAGGCTCGTTAACATCAATAAAATCTATAAGAAAATTACCAAACCTATCTGCTATACTACCTCCAGGTGCAACAAATCCACCCATATCTTTTATGTCAATGAGAGTTCCAAGCAATTCTAAACTGCCTCCCCATTTAGTTAAAAATTTATTTGAAAGATCGACATCGTTTGCTCTATTAGTTCTAAAATTTTTAAGATATCCACTTGTATGGGGTGCACCTTCATAAGCTAAACCATCATAGTCCATAAATGAAAAGAAAGAAGAATCTAGTATAGAATTAGCTAAAACATGATTACCTACATTACCTCTGTTCTTATTATATTCTTCATCACGACCAGGATTGTTTGTTTTTCTTATATAGTTTGGATTATTTTTAGCACTTATCATATTATAATAATGTGGCATAGGATTACCATTTGTTTTAAATGCCTCATTTGCTAATAGCACTCCTTCATACTTATAAGGTGCTATTTCTTTAGGACCATTAAGATAATCAACAGCATTACCATATTCTGATATATTTGTCTTGCTCATAAATATTTCTGGTCTAACTGGCACTAAATCTGTTGATATGTTTTCTGCATCTTTAGGCGTGCCTATATAATATTTATCTCCATCTTTATAAGCTACTACGTTATTTTTTCTAAGGTCTCTTAATTCTTTAAATTGAGGTGTAAAAAATGCATTATCTATAAGTTTATCTAACGAAGGAATACCTGGTCTTATTAAATTTTCTACTGACGCAGGATTAAATTCATTTTTGCCTACAGGACTAGTTTCTTTTTTAAACATTCTAAGACCTTTAGTATAGTTGGTTAAAAAAGCATCTTGCTGTTCACCGCCTGTCTGTAACCATTGTTCAAATTTATCTTTTTGTCCATCAGTTAATTCTGTAGCTAAATTATTCCATCCTTGAAAACCTGCACCATCATCACTAGGTATTGGTAAATTAAAAGGATCATCGCCTTTTAATATTTGTGTACCTCCAAAAGTTATAGGTTCATCACCTATTGTAATAATCTTCTTTTTCTTTTTTAATTCTTCTTTTTTTTGCTCTAATAGCCATTGTTGATCAATTCCAGCTATCTGATTTTCTCCTGCTAACTTATATTGAAGTCTAATTTGATCTTCTTTAGCTAGTGCTTTAGCTGCAGCAGCATCAGTAGCTTGTTTTTCTTGCTTACGTTCTTTTAATCTATTCATAGCACCTTCTACAAATGCAAAAGCAGAAACACCCATTATCCTTCCTCCATCTCTAAGAAGCTACCATCTGAAGGTACTTCATTTTGTCTATCCATATCTTTTATTTGTTGTTTAGCAGCTATTCTACCTTTTCTTTCATCAGCCATTTGTGCTATCCTACCTTCAGCTTCCATAGCTCTCATTTCAGATGCTAACTCAGGTCTTAGCTGTTCCATAGTTCCTTCCATACGTTCTACTACCCCTGCTTCTTCTTCTAGCTGGTCTACAGGTTGATCTGTAAATACTACTAAATCAGTAATACCTTGATCTAATGCCATAGTAATTAATACTAAACTTATAGCAGGTTTAACTACCTCTGCAACATCAGGAGAAAATTTACCTTGAGCTACCCCCCCTTTTACAAGCATACCTACTATAGCCTCTACAGGAAATCCTGCTCCCATCTGTGCTACTAGTTCGTCTGCTACTTGTGGAGTTTGGAGGTAGGCTTTTATATTGTCTATTACAGCCTGAGGGTCTGTTTGTTCTGGCGGTCTTTCAAAATTACCTTCCCCTGCTTCTCTAGTTAAAGATTCACCAGGTACAGGATAGTTAAAAGGGTCTACTTGACCATCTACCTCACTAGGATTTGTATTCTCTACTGTTTCTGGTCTTACTTGCATTATCCTCTATTCCTTCTATATTTACTAGCGTATTGATCAGGATTAACAAAATATTTGTTGTCCATAAAAAACTTTTTAAGTTCTTTTTGTAACTGAGGAGATAATTGATTAGCCTCTGACTTAACATAATCTAAAGCAGATTTATTATTAACAGCACTTTGGTCTTCTCCTCTAATTACTTTAACTCCAGGTTCAGTTCGACCTACCCCTTGTGCTACTCTTTGAGCAGTAGGTTCACTAGCTTTTCTTAACTCTTCTTGAGAAGCTTTCCATAATGCGTCTATTTTATCTTCCTTAGATTTTTCAGACCCCCCATTATCGTCATCAGCACCAAAAATTACTTCAGTAACAAAATCTCCTACAGGATTATCAAATGCATCTGTTATAGGGTCTATATATTCATCTTTAAAATCACTTAGTACTCCCATGTTTTTCTCCTAGTCATCAAATATCCAATCTACTAATCTATCACCTACAGCTTGCCATGCCCCTGCTTTAGTTTCAGCATTAAACAATGCACGATTAACATCTCCAGTAAGATTAATTTTAGCAAGTTCGTGAATATATTGATCTCTGTTAAATTGTTGTTGTTGCAACCATGTAGATTCATCTCTGTATTGTTGCCATAATTGGTTTAGCTTATTCTGAGATACCTGTAAGGTATTTAAAGCATTAAGCCTGTTAGCTTCATTTTGAGATGCAGTATTAACTGTATTTATTTGCCTACGCCATTGAGCATTAGATTGATTAATCTGTTGTTGCATAGTAGCATTAAATTTATCTCTAGTATCAGCTACAGATGTGTTAAATTTTTCTATAGCATTTGCTTCATTTACATTAAATTCTAACATACCCCTAACTCTATCTGAGTTTTGTTGAGCTACAGAAGCTCCTAACTGTGCAAAGAATTGATCACTTTGATTTTCAGATTGAGCATTAAATTGATTTTTGGCATTTTCAGCAGCTTGGTCTGAGAATAGTGCTTGTGCTTTCGTTTGATATTTTAATACTTCACCTTGTTGTTTGTTTGTTAAATTAGCTAAATCTAACTGTAAGAAAGATTGAGCATTCAATACTTGTGCCTGCTGTCTGTTGTTTAAATTAGCCATATCCATACCAGCATATGTAGCTGCATTTTGTAATGCCATTTTCATATCAGCATCTAAATTAGCTAATGTAAGATTTTGCATAATTTGTGATTCATTAAGATTTCTAGTTTGTTCTTCTGTAAATTTTAAATTATTTATTTCAGCTAATCTTTGAGTATTAAGAACAGCAGCTTGTTGAGCATTAGTAAGTTCTTGTCCTTTAATTGCAGCTTCTATCTGAGCATTAGCTAAAGCAGTCTGTTGTCTGTTGCTTAAATTAGCCATAGCTACTTGTAAATTAGCCGAGGTGTTGGCTAAACTTGTTTGTTGTTCGTTACTTAAATTTATACCATTTACTTCAGCATATCTTGCTGCATTTGTTAATGCTGTTTGTTGAGCATTAGTAAGTTCTTGTCCTTGTATTGCAGCTTTTAATTGTGCATTAGCTAAAGCAACTTGTTGAGAATTAGATAAAGAATCAGATTGTAATTTAAAAGCATTTGTAGAATTAGATAAAGCAGCTTGTTGCCTATTATTTAAATTAGCTAAATTTATATTTTGTGCAGCAGCCTGATTAGCTAAAGCTATCTGTTGTTTGTTATTAAGATTAGTAAGATTTATTTCTCTAAATATTTGAGCATCTTGTGCAGCTATGGGTATAGAAGATTCCATAGCAGCTTGCATAATCGCAGCACCTGCCATAGAACTTGCAGATAAGCCTCTAGCAGCCATTTGTGCTTCAGCATTTCTTATAGCAGCAGCAGCAAATGCAGGAGTTTGTCCACCTGCAAACTGTGCCATTAAATTAGTTAATTGTCCTTGTACAGTAGCCTCTAAAGGAACATCTGCCATCTGTTGTTGTACAGCCTCTGCATTAACTCCTGCGTTTTCTAAGGCAGTAGTTTGAGCTGCTTGTGTTAAAGCTTGATTGTTTAAATCAGATTGTATAGCAGCTTGTGCTTGTGCTACATTTTGCCCTAAGGTAGCGGCAGTAGCTAATTCTTCTGTTTGTATATCCCTTTTAGCAGCAGCAGCAGCTACATTATAATCTGTTTCAACTAAATTAGCAGAAGGTACAGAACTAGCTGTTACCCCTTGCATGTTAGGAGCTTCAAATGTTCCTTCAGCTTTTTTAACATCTATACTTTCTGTTTGAGGACCTATATCTGCAATAGCTTGAGTTGACAATGTACCTGTCTGACCTACGGCACTTCCAGTTAAAGCATTGGTTTGAGCTGCAGATAATGCTAATGCATTTACTGAAGTTTGTGCTTTTTCAGCATTTGCAATAGTGTTAGCAGAAGCAGGATCAGTATATCCAGAAACTTCTAATTTTTTCATCTGCTCAGTAGTAATACCAGTAGTAGCCGCTTCTTGACTACCTGCTAATAATGTTCCTGTAGTATTTTCAAGTTCACCTGATAGTGCTTGCATTTGGGTAGGCACAACTTGTTCGCCTGTTTTTAATGTAGGGTCAACACCTGTAAGACCTGCTTGATAATTTACTTCTTGTGTTACATCAGAAAAACGTTGTTCTATACCCCCCTCTTCGCCTTCATTTCTACCAGTACCGCCTCCACCAGAGCCTTCATTAGCTTTTGCTTGTTCAACAAGAGCATTAAGTGCTGCAGTAGCAGAAGCAGCGTCTGGAAAAGGTCCTGCTACATATCCTGCAGGTGGTGGGTCTCCTTCATACACTTCTTTTCTATAATATTTTGTAGATGTACCTTCAGGGTTATACATAACATAATGTACAATTTTTTTCTCAGCACTTACACCACCAAACTCAGCTCCAGAAAAAGCACTTCTTAAAGCAGTATTATCAGCAGATGTAACTCCTTTGCTGCCTTTAGTAGTTCCACCTATTACACTTCCAGTGTCATCATAGCTTGTTAAATTTTGACCGCCTATATTAACTGATGTTATATTTGTAAAATCTGATATGTCTCCACCTTTAACACCAAATTCAGCTTTTCCGTATAAGTCTTTTGCAACACCCTCAGCTACATTTCCTAAACCACCATACTTATCTGCCATAGAAGTTTTAAAAGCATCAAAACTTTCAAAACCATATTCTCCAGGGTTAGATTCAACAAGATTAAAATATTTACTAGTAGCAACCTTAGTTCTTCTTTTTTCTGTGTCTGTTAATGTTTCCCAAGGAGGAAGGTCTGAACCTTTTACTGTAAATACAGGATTTACGTCACCTCCGTCTTGGTAATTTTTTCTATTTTTATCTTTTTTAGGCATTTCCTATCCTATAACTAATTTTAATAATAACCCTATACTACTTGCAGACGCCACTATGATAATTGTTTCTATCCTAGTTAGTCGTTTTTCTATTAAAAGGTATCTGTCCGCACATGCGTCAACATGCGATTCGATTTTCTGGCTTACAGAAGCTACTGTTGGTTTCGTTGGCATGTGCCCTCCTTATTATATTTGTTTTACTTCAAGTACACCATTGTGTGCTGTTGCAGTAGTAGAGTTAGCACCTCTTGTGCATCCTATAAGTTTGTTTGAAGTTTTGTTAGTATAAGTAATTTGTTCATCCATTATCTTTACAGTTCCTGAGTTTTCAAAAAATGCAACATCCTGACCTATAAATATTTCTGTGTCTGAATCTGTTAAATTTTCTATAAGATTTGTTGAACCTTTAAAATTATTATCTGCAGACCAAGAAGAACCATCATACATATGTTTTCCAAATACAAAATTAGATATAAGATCAACGTTTATGTATATATTTGTATCGCTAAAACCTGCTCCCACTAACATAGTTAACATTTTTTTACTGGTGGCATTTTTCATTACTTTAGTATAATTAGCATATCTTTGTAATTCTACATGATCATCATAAACATGAAGTACCTTATTATTTGTTTTATCAGTAATTATTTTTACCATTTTAACCTCCTATAAAACTAGGTTTAGTTGGAAAATCTACATTTGGAAAACCACTTTGTGTTGGTAAGTCTCGTAATGCTTCCCTGTAATTTAACAATTCTGTTTTTTGAGAATCTGTTAAAGGAAAATCAGATAACATATATACATCTGTTGCTGATAATAACTCTAATCTAGCTACTCTCATATTTTCAGCTTTACGTTCTTCTTTTGTTTTAATTGTAATACTTGAAAGATATGCAGAGGCTTCCTCATCAGTCATTTCTGAACGAACACCATCTACTGTTTTATATAATTTTTCAGCCATCTATATCTCCTAATCGTAATCTACTGCTTTGTATGAGCCATCTATTGAGTGTGCAAATAAAGCATACCTTACTTCAAAATTATCAGAAGTTCCTGAAAGTACGTCTACTCTGGTTATATCTGTAGCAGTAGATGTAGAGTACTGCCAAAGACCTATACCATTAACTCTTCTAATTCTATAATCATTCTCACTAGAATTTTGAAGAGTATCACCACCAATATGAACACTATCCCACCAAGCAGCAGTCCATCTACCAGGGTAACTCCCACCTGCGTAACCATCAATAAATCTGTCATCATCATCTCCCATTTTCCAAGTTCCACGTTCTGATCCTCCACCCATAAGGTCTTCTACATTGTATGGATAATCAAATTGTCTTTGATTTTGAAAAGTAAACTTTATCCAACAGAAAGAATATTTATCATTTACATCAGCATCTTGAGCTCCTACACTATCAAATTTACTATCAGTTCCATTTTGATAACCTCCAGGAGTATTTTGAGACGATATATTACCTCCTGAAGTGTAGAACTGTGAGTTATAATAATTTGTTCCTGAATCATTATTAAATCTAATATGATACTGATTAGAACCATCGCCTCTATCGGATACTAACATCTGAAGAGTATAAAATGCAGGGTTATCTCCTTGATAATAGTTACCAGGAATAGTTATTTCATGAGTAGTAGCTGCTTCTCCAAGTATAAATCTACTTGGAGTAACATTTTTTAATTCAGGTATAAAGTTATCCCTTATGTTTGATAATCTTTCACCATCTAATGCAGGTAATTTATTACCAAATACTTTTACAAGCCCTGCTCCATAAGTAGTGTCATTAGTAAGTGGTGATAGTTCGTCTGAAGGAGACCTCATTAAAACTTTATTAGCTGCTACAGCTTTTCCTAAATACACTAAACCTTCATCTATAATAGAAGAATCTTCTGCTCTTTGCCTAATATTTCCTAAACGATCTACATAGACTCCTAAACCTTTATATAAACCTGTTAGGCTTTCATTCATACCTCCAGTAACATTTATTGTTACTGTACCATCGTCTGAAGCACTTGTTCCAGCAAGCCCTACAACTTTACCTGCTTGGAGATTGGTTGTTAAATCTCCTACTGTCATGTACCATATAGGCTGTCCATTTATCGCACTTACTTGAGTATTATATCTTGGGAAAAAAGGTATCATATGGTTGACTTCATCATAATGTACATTATTTAATCTAAATGGATAGTTAGCTTTATGAAAGGTAGTTCCACTTGAAATCATAACTTCACTATCGAGACTAAAACCAGTACCACTGGTTGTAAAAGTTTTATACCCCATATGCCCACCGCCAGAGTTCATTTGTTTAGGATATACAATTATGTATTTACTAATACTACTTATGTACCCCATTCTTTGACTCATCTCTCCTTGACATCCACTGTCTGTAACATTAGAATTTCCGTTTACTGTTAAAGATTTATCAGAACCTATAGTTACATTTAATAAGTCATATCTCCAAGCATCACTATTTCCACTATTCACTATTTCCACTATCTCCGTTACTATCATTAATACTTACAATTAGTCTATTACTTGTTTTATCATATATAGCTTCCATAGGTCTGTTATATGACGCTGTTCCTGTTTGATCATACAGAGTTACTTTTGAACCCCAAACTATACTTCTAGTAGTTCCTCCTGTAACTTTTCCTACGTAACCATCAACATCTCCTGTGCCTTTTCCATTTCTATAGCTACGTACATGTACGATTTGTTCAGTATCTTCATCATAAACTAAAGAACAGTTAAGCCCACCATCCCTAGCACCTGCACCTACATAGCCTATTTCTCCTGTAGTAGTATCTATATCTTGTAAACTACCTGCTGTAATAGCTAATGTATCTTGATCTATAGTCCATACTACAGATTGCATTTTACCCCAAGTGCTACTAGAGTATTCTTGAGCACTAGCTACTCCACACCCTGCAGACTCATCCCACACTATACTACCAGTTGAGTATGCGTCTGAAGTAGCAATACCGCTAACTGCAGTTTGTGCACCAAAGGTATATTCTCCGTTTACAAATCTCCAAGCCTGTAATATCCAGTTTACACTATCTTTCAGAAACCACATTACTTGTATATCTGTACCAGGAATATACATAAGTCGGTGACCCCAGTATGTACCAGTTATTACGATAGGAGTTAAAGTATCATAATTACCATCTCTATCTATATAAAACCCAGATAAATGTCCAAGACTAGCAGTAGCATTATAAGTATTAGCAGAGCTACCATCTACTATGTAGTCTGACTCAAACATCCTCTGTACAGCCCAGTTTATACCTGTGTGTGGGTTATATATTTGATTATACGCTTCATAACTGTTCATACCTCTAACTTGGTGTGACTTTGTACCTCCAGCCCATAGAGGAAATATTAACTGAGTAGGAAAACTTATAGTGCTACCAATAGTACCACCTACTTGCTTTACTTCACCATCAATTTCCATCATTACTGCTTTACCTGCAGTAATACTTCCTTCTGCTGTAAGGTCAACAGAACCACCCCCACCTGCATCTCCCCAAGATAAATTAGTTGAGCCGTCTGTTGTTAAAAATTGACCAGACGATCCATCAGCGTTAGGCAATACAAATACTTTGTTTGCAGCTATAGCGTCTGGAGCTTTAAATCCTACATAGTTTGCACCATTAGCTGCTAGTTCTTGGAATCTTAATTCTGTACCATTTCCTGCACTAGAACCATGAGGTGCCATACTAACACCACCTGCAGCTACTACGGCTGTAGTATCATTTCCATCTTCATCATATTCTATGCTTAAATTTTGATCTGAACCAAGATAAATTTTCTTATCATCTGCAATATATAGATCACCCCACTCAAGAGATGTGCTACCTAAATCAGCACCACCTGAAGCATCAGGTACAACTGCAGTTCCAATAGTTAATGTAGCTATTGTTCCTAAAGATGTTATATTTGTTTGTGCTGCTGTAGCTAAAGTACCTGTAATATTTCCTGTAGCTTCTAAAGTTCCTGCTACTACCAGACCACCATTTGATAGTGTCATTAGGTCTGTATCATCTGTGTGACCTATAGTTGTACCATTAATTAATACATTATCTATATCTAAAGAACCACCAGATATTAAACCTGTTGTTGTTATGTTAGAAGAGCCTGTATCTATAGTGCCAAATCCTGAAGTTATAGAACCTCCGTCTAAAGCACCTACTGAAGTTATATTTGTTTGAGCCGCAGTTGTTAATGTACCTGCAATGTTACCAAAAGCTACATTACCTGCTGTACCACTAAATACTTCTGAAGAGTTTGTAGCGTCAGCAATAAATGTAAATGCAGTAGCTGAATCATCCCAACCAAAAAAGCCTACTTTAGCTGCTGTACCGTTATGGTATCTAAACTCAATACCTCTATCTTTATTATCATCAGAACCAGGAGCAGAATCTCCACCTAATGTAAAGATAGGATCATCTATAGTTACTGTAGTAGAGTTTACTGTTGTTGTAGTTCCATTAACAGTAAGATCACCTGCTACTGCAACATTAGCACCATCAAATGTTAAAGCAGTGGTAGTTCCTGATTTAATTATTAAATTACCTGAAGTATTAGTAGCACTACCGAATGTAGTACCTGCATCTTTAAATACTATGTCTCCACCGTCTGCATCTAATGTAATATCACCTACAGCATCTATGGTTACTGCACTACTTGATGCTATATATGCTGAATTTAAACCTGCATAATTACCCATGTAAGCATGAGAAGAGCATTGATAGTACAACGTGCTTGGGGTTTGGTCTGTAACTGCTATAGTTGTATGAGCTCCTGCAGTACCAGGTGTACCACTAGTTGTAACACCAGTTGTATAGGCTATTGTTTTAGCAGCATCTAAATAAAATCTTAGTGGGTGTCCACTATTACTGCTGTCTGCTTGGTCAAATTTATAATAGTAACCTGAAGAAGATGTAACACTATCTGCACCATGGAGGTCTATAGCAGGGGATTCAGCACCATCTAAAAAATAACCACTTGAGCTACCATCGCCATAATAAGGATGTGCTGTTGTTTTAGAAGCTACAGTAACTGTAACTACTGTTGGAGTGCCTGTAGGTCCATAACTAGAACCTAAAATGCCTACGTCTGTTATACTGTTACCTTGTGAATCTAAGTTTCCACCTAATTGTGGTGTAGTATCTTCTACAAGGTTACTAATTTCTGTACCTGCAGATAAACCTGCAACAAGGGTACTTCTAGTAATTTTCTTTAAACCACCACCTGAAGCGTCTACAGCTAATAACAAATCACCGCCTGCTACTGTAGATATTTCACTTAAAGAACTTACTGCTGTAGGATTATAGTTTGTACCATCTGCGATAAGTAAGTTGCCTGCAGTATTAGTAGCCATAGTAAGATCATCACCAGATATAGTAAGATCACCACCTACAGTAACGTTACCTGTAGTAGTAATTGTATCTATATAAGCATCTTTCCATCTAACGCCTGTTGTGCCTAAATCAACATCGCTATCCGATTGTGGACCAAATATATTATCAGCTAAATATACTTGTTCTGTATTATTAGCATAGAAATGTATTTCGTTAGCTGTTTCAAAATCTATTTTTGTTTCGTTATCTTCACCAATTTTAATATCAGTAGCTAGTAAGGAAGTAATACCTGTCTGTGCTGCATCTACCGCTACAGTTACAGTATTAGAAGAACCTGTTGTTGTTACGCCAGTACCGCCTGCAATAGTAAGAGATTCACTATCTAAATCAATACTTAAAGCTCCGCCTGAATCTCCTTGAAAATCTAAATCTTGAGCTGTTACTTGTGAATCTACATATGCTTTAATAGACTGTTGTGTAGCAAGTTTAGTAGCAGAATTGGAAGCCATATTGTCTTCATCTAATACAGCAGTACCTGAAACGCCTGTGTTTAATACAGGACTTGTAAGTGTTTTGTTTGTTAAAGTTTTTGATGTAGCAGAAATATAAGTATCTAAATCAGTAACAGCAACTTGTTTCATAGTTCCTGCATCATTATATACTACTCTATCAGCATCAGCCACAGTAGTACCAGTAGCAGATGTATCACCATCTATAATATTTAATTCAGTAGTAGTAACAGTAGCACCATCTAGTATTTCTAATTCTGCTTCAGATATTCCTGCAGAACCTATTGTAAGGGTTCCAGATATATCTACGTTACCATTTATGTCTACAGTAGTGGCAGCTATCTGTATTTCTGTATCAGCAACTAAATCTAATTGTCCATCAGTAGATGAATTAATGTATATTGCAGTATCTCTAAACTGTACTTTTTCTGTGGTGCTTAATAGTATGTCGTCAGAAAATTGAAAATAATCTTCATCTTCCATCCAAGTGATAACACCATCATTAGAGTTAGCATTAAATGTAACTGCTATATCTGTGTCCGCACCTGTACCCATACTGATAGCATTGCTATATAGTGTTGAAAGGGGTCCACCATCGCCTGCTGTGGTACCATCATGGGTATGCCCAGTAGATACATGAAAAGCTGCTAAAATAGCATTAAACTCATTATTACTATGAGCTGCCGTTATTGTATCTCCTGTAGTGAAACTTGATTGTCTTGCCGAATAACCTGCCATTATTATCTCCTACCTGCTGCTGCAAATTCTAAACTAAACCCTCTCAATGAGTAGGGTGCTGATGTTTCATCAGACTTTTCTGTAAACTGTACTGCTACCGCAAATCCTGAACCTACGATTGGTTGCCTACTTAAAACAAACTCCGCCCCACCATAAGATGAAGCCCCATACGTTGCTGATCCATAAACAGCTAAATCTGCAGTACCTGTAAATGCTATACTATCTGGATTTAACACTTCATCTGATCCAAAATCATACTCTAAACCTAGGTTAGTATTTAAATTTCCTTCTGGTCTATAGTTTAATATAGCTCTATGAAATCTTTTTCTAATACCAGGATCGCCCATAGTTAAGTGAGATGATTTATATCTTGCTTGTAAACTTAAAGAACCGTCTGAAGCATTAGTAAATGTATTGCCAGATTCTTGTTTATATACATAACCATCATAACCACCATGTATTGTAAACTCAACATCAAGAATATATCCACTATCTGCACAATTAGGTTTTATTCCTTTTAAATCTGCAAACTCCCATCTATCCCCTTTAAATACCGCTATAACACCTGTAGCCTCTGTTTCTGTAGCTGTTTCTGAAAAGAATAATCTATATTGTGTTTTTGATTTTATAACTAAAGAAGTAATAGTAGCTGCTGCAGTAGCAGAATTTTGTGCTGTAAATCTTCTTTGTACTGGTCTAGAAATCACTCCTAATTCTACGTCACCAATTTTTTCTGTACCTGCAATAGTTCTTAAACCATCAGCAGCTAAGAAAATAATATCACCACCTACTTCTTGTATACTTTGTGGGGCAACACAACCTACATTAGTTGTTACTGGTTGCATTTGAAAATCTGCTTGACTGTTTCCTACTATTCTAAATATAGCGTTATCACAAAATACATAAAGCTGTTCCCTAAATACTTTTAATCCTGTTATAGTTCCTGTTACAGATATTGAACCTGCACCATTAGCAGCAGTAAAATTGCCTTCTGCATAAGGAGCAGAAAATACTAATTTTTGTGTTGCTGCAGACATACCTGCGTAGAAAGCATGGTTTCTAAATATTTTTACATACTTAGGATTAGAAGGAGCTCCAGTAGCATTTATGTCTGTTACTGAACTATTATCGTATGAAGAAGCATTATTAGCACCATCTGCCCATATTATTTTATCTGTGCCACTCATATTATATGTATCAAAATCATATCTACCTGCACTAGTTCTGCCTGAATCTATTTGAGTAACTGAACCTGTACCTGAAGGAACTTTAAATACTTCTGTACCTCTAGCTGCTATAACTTGATCTTTGTAAACCGCAGTCATAAGTAAAGAACCTGTAGTGCTTCCAGAAGTTATTGCATTAGTATTAAATTTAGCAAAACCTGATATACGTCTATATCCACCACCTATATCTGGTTCAAAATTTCTTAATTCCATAGCTTCGCCAGGCTCCATTTCAAATTGAGATTTATTAAGCACTAAGCCTCCTCTGCAATTAACTACATATGGTTGCAACATATCTGGCATTAGACTGCAAACATATAATTTTTACGATTTATCAAATCTGTTCTCATTCGCTGTAAACCAAAGCTATATTCCTGTAAAAATACTTGAGCTAACTGTGGGTCAGATCGAGTAAGTAATGTATAATAGACAGCTCTTTTAACTATCAGATCGTGGTAACGAGTCGGTACACTAGGCGTATCACTTGACGCAGATAGGTCTGTTGGGGAAGTATAATAATCAAACTCCACAGTATAAGAGCTTTTATCTGGAACAGGCGAGACCCCAAACGTAAGTGCTGAACTAGAAGCAACAGTTCTGTATACATGTTGTGGTTCTGCAAAGTGGTCAGGGTTTTGATTTTTATCTGTTCCAACTATTCTTTCTCTCCATTCATCCTCATTTAAATATCTTAATGATTTAGGATGAACATCTTCTTTTACACTGACATTATCTACTAATACTGTAGATGATGCAGTTGAATTTTTAATTGTTAAATAATGTGCTGTGGCAGAAGCTTCAAATGTAAAACTGTGATA
>VTLG01009642.1_pt1 | contig 23446 bp, 29 predicted proteins | sample 4694571 | NCBI WGS metagenome assembly VTLG01 (sample SAMN12604809, study PRJNA352737) | marine metagenome | biome: ENVO:00000447; feature: ENVO:00000209|ENVO:00000569|ENVO:01000036; material: ENVO:00002151; isolation source: viral sequences binned using virsorter ...
TGGTCATCCGAAGGCTCGGAAAAATTCTAGCGTGGAAAAATGTATGGGGTTTACAGGTTTACTATAATAATAGGTATAGGTTTACAAAATTAGATTATGCTAATAACAATGGCAGAATTGGCAACACTTAAAAACGTGTCTAGGACTGCAGTTTCAAAGAAAGTTAAGTCTGGTAAACTTGATGGTGCAATTGTAAACCATAACGGCAAAAGATTGGTTAACAAGGAAGAAGCGTTTAGATTATGGGACTTACAAGCACCACCTAGTAAAGATACAACTGTAAGAAAACAGTTAAAACAGGAAATAGATGCAAAATCAGATGATGAAATACCGAGTTATGGAGAAAGTAAGGCAAAACGTGAACATTTTTTAGCAGAATTAGCAAAATTAGATGTAGAGCAAAAGAAAAAAGATTTAATTCCTGTTACTGAGATAAAAAAGAGTAGTTTTGAAATAGGCAGAGCTATAAGAGAAAATCTATCTAATCTTGCTGATCGTTTAGCTAGTCAAGTTGCAGGTGAGACTGATCCACAAATAATTCATAAGTTGTTAACAGAAGAACACAAGGCTGCATTAGAACAGCTAGTAAAAGTATGAACGCTTGGCAAGAAGGCTTTTTAAAAGGGCTAACACCACAAGAATCATTAACTGTTGATCAATGGGCTTGTAAATATCGTGTATTGTCTAGTCGTGGATCTAGTGAACCTGGTAAATACAGAGTAGATAGAACACCTTTTTTACGTGAACCTATGCAAGAGTTATCAACAGAGAGTTCTGTACAAAGGGTTGTAATGATGTTTGCTGTGCAGCTAGGAAAAACTGAAACAATGAATAACTTTATTGGTTACTGTATTGATCATTCACCTGCACCTATGTTAATGGTTCAACCCACTTTGCAAATGGCACAGAGATTAAGCAAACAAAGATTGGAAAGTATGTTACAGGATACACCTTGTTTAGCAGAAAAGATACCACCGCCTAGAAGTAGAGATAGTGGAAATAGTCAGTTTGCAAAGATATTTCCTGGTGGCGTATTAATTTTAACTGGTGCTAATAGTGCTAGTTCTTTAAGATCAATGCCTGCTAAATATATTGGATTAGATGAAGTTGACGCATATCCTGGTGATGTTGATGGTGAAGGTGATCCTGTTGCATTAGCAGAAAAACGTGCTTCTACATTTACTAAAAGAAAAATACTATTAACATCTACACCTACAATTAAAGACTTTTCAAGAATAGAGGCAGAATATGAAAATAGTGATCAGCGTAAATATTATTTACCTGCGCCTTGTTGTGGTGCTTTTCAAGTTTTAAAGTTTGATCAGCTTAGATGGAAAGATAAAGACCCTAATACTGTTAAATATGAATGTGAGGTATGTAATAAGCAATTTGATGAAACTGCAAAGACCACAATGCTACGTAAGGGAGAATGGAGGGCAACAAAACCAGAAAATGCAGGTAAAACTGCGGGATTTTGGCTAAATGGTTTAAATAGTCCTTTAGGTTGGTTTTCTTGGGCAGAAATGGTAGATGAATTTTTAAAAGCTAAAAATGACCCTGCATTAATGCGTACATGGACTAATACAAGAAAAGCAGAAACATTTTCTTATGAATACCAATCTAAATTAAATGCAGAATCATTATTAGAAATAAGAGAAAATTACTTGCCTAGTGAGATCCCTAAAGATGTTGTCTGTTTATGTCTTGGTGTTGATGTACAGGGTGGTATGGGATCTGCTACACAAAGACTAGAGGTTAGTTGTTGGGGTTTTGCTGCTGATCCTTCAGGTATTGGTGAACAAATGTATTTAATAGATCATACAATTATTTATGGTGACCCTAACCAGGGTGAGGTATGGAAAGGGTTAGATATATTGTTAACACAAACTTTTGAACATCCAGATGGCGGTAAATTAAAAATTAGCGGTTGTGCGGTGGACTCAGGAGGTTTAGCAACACAGTCTGTTTATGATTACTGTACAAAACGTAGAGGGCAGGGCGTAATTGCGATTAAAGGTAGTAGTAGAAGTGGTGTACCGATAATAGGTAAAGGAACTAAAGTAGATATTAATTATAGTGGCAGAGTTAGGAAGAAATCTGGTATAGTGTATATAATAAATACAGAGGATATTAAAGACAAAATCTTTAGTAAGATCAAATCTAAAGAAAAAATCCATTTTCACGCAGAAACTACAGAAGAATACTTTAAAGAGTTAACAGGCGAATATAGAACGTTAAAAACAAATAAAAAAGGCTATCCAGTTAGTACATACGAGAAAAAACCAAATCAAGCAGTAGAAAAGTTAGATTGTTGCGTATATGCCTTTAGTATGTATTATTTACTCTTAAAAACTGTTCCAAAGGGCTTATTTTTTACTAATTACGCTAAAAAGTTGTTAAATAACACTAATTTAAATACAAAAAACACGCTAAGATCAAGACAGAAGGCAAAAAAATCTTCTTATGTCACAAATTGGTAGTTATTTATGAACATTCCTAAATCTTTACGTGCAGGTAGTACTTGGACTTGGAGGGAAGATAGTTTAGTTGATCCTTATGGTGATGCTATCCAAAGTACAGACTCATGGGCTTTAACATTTTATATACGTACTAATAATGCTAGTGGGGTAACTGTTGTAGGTAGTACTTATGGTACAGGTTGGCAATTTGATGTAGCTGCAAGTAGTACAGGTATTGCAGCAGGTGATTATTTTTGGCAAGCAGAAGCTACAAAAGGTGCATTGAAATATGATGTAGGTAATGGTTCAGTAGAGATATTAAAAAGCCTTGTTTATACAGGTAGTGTTGATGCTATACAAGCAAAATCACAAGTAGAGCAAGATTTAGATGCTGTAGAAGCTGCAATAAGAACTTTAATATCAGATGGTGTTGTTAAAGAATATTCTATTGGTGGTCGTAGTCTTAAAAAATATGATTTAGCTGATTTAACAGCTTTAAGAAGTCAATTAAAGTATCAGTTGAGTTTAGAGAAAAAAGCAGAATTAATACGTAATGGTCAAGGCAATCCACATCAAATGTTAGTGAGGTTTAACTAATGGGAATTAGAACAGCATGGCGTGAACTTTGGAAATCTAACCCACGCCCCATAAGAAAAAGAACATTTGCAGGTGCAAAGCTAGATAGGCTTACAAGTGGTTGGGTACGTACTACTAATAGTGCTGATAGTGCATTAAAAGGTGACATTAAAAAACTAAGAAATGGTAGTAGGCAATTAGTTAATGATGTTGATTATTGCAAACAAGCAGTAAGAAATGTTGTAGATAATATTGTTGGTACTGGTGTTAAATTACAATCTCAAATAAGGATGCAAAGAGGTGGAAAGTTAGATACTAAAATGAATAGTGTTGTTGAAAGGGCTTGGAAAGAATGGGGTTATAAGGATAGTTGTAATACTGCAGGTAAATTATGTTTTGACGATATTACACGTTTAGCTGTTCATAGCATGGTTCAAGATGGTGAATGCTTTATAAGAATTATTAGAGGTAAAAAGTTTGGTAGGTCTACAGTTCCACTAGCATTAGAAGTATTAGAAGCAGATATGTGTGACGAAGATTATACAGGTAAATCAACTAATAAAAACCAAGAATGGAGAATGGGCGTATTAGTTAATGAATGGCAAAGACCTATTAAATATGCATTTTTTAGTAGGCATCCTGGCGATACTATGTTTATACAAAGTCCTACCTCTAAAGATACCCACGTAATAGTAGATGCTAAAGATGTAATCCATTTATATAGAGTAGAAAGGCCAGGACAAACAAGAGGTATTCCTTGGATGAGTAGTAGCTTAAATAGGATGCATCATATTGAAGGTTATGAAGAAGCAGAAGTTGTAAGGGCTAGGCTTGGTAGTTCATTAATGGCATTTATACAAAGTCCAGAAGGTGAGTTAGCAGGTGATGAAGTAGTGGACGATGATAGGGTTTTTGATATGAGTCCAGGTGCTATTAGATATTTAGCACCAGGTGAAAGCGTAAATGTACCAACATTTGATGCACCAGATGGACAATTTGAGCCATTTTTACGTGCAATGTTAAGAGCTTTGGCTGCTGGTATAGGTTGCAGTTATGAAAGTATTAGTAGAGACTATTCACAAACTAATTATTCTAGTAGCCGTCTAAGTTTATTACAAGATCAAGAAGCATTTAAGGCTTTACAGTATCAATTAAGAGAAAATTTCTTATCTATTGTTTTTGATGAATGGTTAGAAGCTGCTGTATTATCTGGAACTTTACAACTACCAACTTATTTAGATGAACCTAATAAATATAAGATGGTTAAATGGTTGTTTAGAGGTTGGGGTTGGGTAGATCCTATGAAAGAGGTTCAAAGTGCAAAAGAAGCTATAAGGGCTGGACTTAAAACACAGTCTCAATGTATAGCTGAAATGGGTGGTGATTTAGAAGAATTATTAATGGCTAGAAAGAATGAAATAGATATGGCTTCTGAATTAGGTTTAGAATTTGATACAGAAGTTAAGGCTAATACGTCAGAATCTAGTAATATAGAAACAACACCTAATGAAAATTATGAACAAGCGTGATTATGAAGAAAAATCATTACAGCGTGATTTTACTCTAGAAATAAAACAAGTTGAAAAAGAAGATAGAACTATAGAGTTTCCTTTTAGCTCAGAACTACCTGTTGAAAGGTATTTTGGTAGTGAAGTATTAGAACATAGTAGAGAAGCAGCTAATTTAAAAAGGCTTAATGATGGCGCACCTTTTTTATGGAATCACAACCCTGATCAAGTGCTAGGTGTAGTAGAAAGAGCATATATTGATGAAAAAAAGAAAAGAGGTTATGCAAGAGTACGTTTTAGTGAAGAAGAATTTGCAGACAGTAAATTTAGAGATGTTAAAAATAAAATTTTACGTAATATTTCTTTTGGCTATGTTATTAATAAAGCTGAAGAAGTAGATAATTCTATTGTTGCTAGAGATTGGGAAGCCTTTGAGGTTAGCTTAGTTTCAATTCCAGCAGATAATTCAATAGGTATTTCACGTTCAATAAATAATAAAAATGAAGCAAACGATATGCAAAACAACAATAAAAAGGATAATATGTTGTTAGAAGCTCACGTTTCTGCATCTTCTGATGCATTGCCCACTAAATTAACCTTAAAAAACATGACCACTAACGAAAAAGAAATCGATTTAGTGCGTTCAGAGGATGCCGTAAACAAGGCTCTTAAATCTGATCGTGCAAGATTTGACCAGATTAGAAAAACTGGTAAGAAATATGATATGAATGATCTAGCTGATGAATACATTAGAGATGGTCGTTCTGTACAGGAATTTAATCAGGCTGTAATGGATCAATGGAATCCAGAAAAGATTACACCAAAACCACAAGATGCAGAAATTGGTTTAAATGAAACTGAGGCAAGAAGTTTTAGTTTTATCAGAGCTTTAAACTATTTAGCAAATCCTGGTGATAGAGCAGCAAGGGAAGCAGCAGCTTTTGAAATTGAGGCTTCTAACGCAGCAGCTAAAAAAGCAGGTAGAGTTTCTAGAGGTATTACAGTTCCTTATGATGTAATGCGTAGAGATTTAAAAACATCTCCAGCTACACAAGGCGGTAATTTAGTACAAACAGATTTAGATGCTGCTAATTTTATTGATCTTTTGAGAAATAGCTCTGCACTAGATCAAGCAGGTGCTACAACTTTAACTGGTCTACAAGGTAACATTGCTATTCCTAGACAGTCAGGTGCAGCAAGTGCATATTGGGTAGCTGAAGGTGGCGCACCAACAGAATCACAGCAAGCAATTCAACAGGTTTCAATGATTCCTAGAACTTGCGGTGCTTTTACTGACATTTCAAGAAAACTATTAATTCAATCATCATTAGATGTAGAAACAATGGTTAGAAATGACATAGCAAAAGTTATTGCATTAGAAATTGACAGGGCTGCACTTTATGGTACAGGTTCTTCAAATGAGCCATTAGGTTTACATAACACTAGCGGTATTGGTACAGAATCAATTACAGCTAACAATCCAACATTTGCTCAAGTGGTAAACATGGAAAGTGATGTTGCCGCCGCTAATGCTTTAATGGGTAACCTTGCTTATATAACAGGTGCAACTATTAGAGGTGCTATGAAGGTTAAAGCTAAAGACTCTGGTTCTGGCTTATTCCTTTGGGATGGCAACAACACAGTCAATGGCTATAACGCTTATATGTCTAACCAAGTTGAGGCAGGTGATTTATGGTTTGGTAACTGGTCTGATTGTATTATTGGCTATTGGTCATCACTTGATCTTTTAGTTGATCCTTATACACATTCAACATCAGGTACTATCCGTATTACTGCTTTACAAGATGTAGACGTAGCATTTAGACACGCTGCATCATTTAGTTTAGGTGCATAATATGAAACTTAAAGTTTTACGGTCTTTTCTATGGGCTGGTGAAGTTGTAAAAGTAGATGAAATTTTTGAAATAGATTCTGTTCATGCAACTGATTTAATTAGTTCTGGAAAGGCCATAGAAACTTTAGAAGTTATTGAGGAAATAGTAGAACCTCTAGTTAAACCTAAAAAAACTACTAAACGTAAAAAAACTACCCCCCTTTCTGAATAATGACTATTCAAAACTTAGGTTCTAAGGCAACTGCTCTAGACCTTTTAGCTAATGATGTTGTAGCTGCAACTGGTGTTGGTTCTGCTATTGACCTACAAGGATACGAAGGCTCTGCTGCTTTTGTACTTTCTGCTGAAGCAGGTGGATCTGGCATTACTTATGCTGTAAAAATTACAGAATGTGCTACATCTGGTGGTACTTATTCTGATGTAACAGATGGTGCATTTACAACCACTTCTGCTAATACTGCTGCATTTGAAAAAATCTATCTTAATGTTTCTTCTTTAAAGCGTTATGTAAAGGTTTCTACAACAGTTGCAGGTGGAACTGGTGCTGGTGCTTTATGTGTAACAGCCTTAGTATCCGCTAAGTATGGCTAATGTCATTTGCAGATGATTTAACAACAGTTTTTGGTTCTCCCTTTGGTGTTTCATGCACTTCTGGGGGAACTACTGCTAATGGAATACTAGATGAACCAACTGATGTTTTAGCAGGTGATCAGGTTATTTCTGTTGGTTATGTTCTGCATTGTAAAAATTCAGATTTTGGTTTTTTAATAGCAGGTGATTCTATTACTGTAAATAGTACAGCTTATACTGTAAGAACAAATGAAGCAGGTCTTGATGGTTTAACAAGAGAAATTACTTTACAAAAAACATGACTACTAAACGTGAAAATATATTAGCTCGATTTTTAACAGTTATTACGCCAACTACAGGTATTTCTAATAGAGCATATAGAGATAGAGTAGTTGCATTAACAAGAACTCAAACACCAAGTATTTTAATAGAAGCTGTAGAAGATAATCCAGAACAGAATACAAGTTTACCTACATTAGATTGGTCACTTACTATTAGATGTGCAATTATTGTTAGATCATCTACACCTGTTACAACTGCTGATGCTGTAGTAGAAAATATGCATAGCAGAATAATGGCGGATTTAACAGTTAATGGTTATGCAATAGATGTACAACCTGGTGCTGTTGCTATAGAAACATTAGATTCTGACCAACCTACAGGAATTATTAATTGTAATTATATAGTGCGATATAGAACAGAAGTAGACGATTTAACGCAATAGATGGTGTTTCTTACTAAAAACCTTTATTATATAAACATACTGATTTAATGTAACAATGCCCAAGCTACACAGAAAAAGAAGCATATTAGCTAAAGCGGAATCTAGCTATGGTACAGACCCTAACCCTACAGGTAGTGCTAACTATGTACAGGTAATTGATTTAAATATAGAACCTATGCAAAGTGATGAAGTTAGTAGAGATTTAATAAGGCCATATATGGGTAACTATGAAGTAATACCTGCTAATACAAGAGTCAATGTAACTTTTGACGTTGAATTGGCGGGGTCAGGTACTGCGGGTACAGCACCTAAGTATGGAGCAATATTAAAAGCGTGTGCATTATCAGAAACAGTTAGCGGTGGCAATACAGTTACTTATGCACCTGTAGCAACCCCATCTGACAGCGTTACATTATTTGTTAACTATGATGGTATTAGACATATTGTTAAAGGCTGTAGAGGCACATTTAGTATAAATTGCGAAGTAAACAATATTCCACGTATTTCTTTTAACTTGACAGGATTATTTACAGCACCTACTGATGATGCTTCACCAACTGTAACAGTTAGCAATCAAGCATCACCTCTAATATTTAAAAATGGTAGTACTTCTGCTTTTTCTTTATTTGGTTATGGTGCAGCGTTGCAATCATGGAATTTAGATTTTAATAATGAAGTAATTTATAGAGAATTAGTAGGTGGCACAAAAGAAGTATTAATTACAGATCGTAAACCTTCTGGTACTGCTGTTGTAGAAGCTGTTGCTTTATCAGCGCATAACTTTTTTACAGATTATACCAATACATCAACTGGTACAAATACTTGGCTGCATGGAACAACTGCTGGTAATAAGGTTACAGTATCTTGCCCACAATCTGACTTAGGGCAGCCTACATATGAGGAGTCTGATGGTATAACAATGTTATCTTTACCATTTATGGCAACACCTACATCTGCAGGGCAAAATGAATTTTCTTTAGTATATACATAAAGTTGCATAGATTATAAAAAGGGTATACCCTAGTTAGTAAATACTTTAAGATAAAATGGCTTTTGTTTTAGATCAAAGCGATACCTACAAATGGAAGGTAGAAATTGATGTACCTGTAGATAACAATACAGAAACGCAATATTTTACTGCTGTTTTTAAAAACATTTCACAAACCAGGTTACAAGAAATGATGAAACAAGTAGCAAACCAAGAAATGTTAGATGTTGATGTAGCTAAAGAAATTCTCTTAGGATGGGAAGAAATGGAAATGTCAGATGGCACAGAAGTACCATTTAATAAAAAAAATAGAGATATGTTATTAGATGTAAGAGGTGTTGCTACTGCAATATCTTATGCATTTGTTGAATCTTGTAAAAATAAGAACATAAAAAACTAATAGAGGCAGGTGAATATTGGGCTTCTGGTTCAACTGTCATAGATAAAACAACAGAAGATGACGCAGTATTGGGTGTTGCTGTTAAAAAAAAAGAAGTAGATCAAAATTTTTATGTATATTTAGAAAATTGGGAAGCTGTTAATATGTTTTTGAAAGTACAGACACAATGGCGTGTAGGAATGGGTGGAATTATTGGTTTAGACTATACAAGCGTGTTAGAAATGATTAAACTGTATACAGATAAACCTGTAGCATTAATGGAAAGCATACAAATTATAGAAGCTGCAGTTATTAAGACAGTTAATAAGGAGAATAAATAAATGGCAGCAAAATTTGATTTATTAATAGCAGCAAAAACAACAGGTGTAAAAGGTATTAAACGTCTTGGTAATTCAATGCAAGGCGTACAGGGAAGGGTTAAAAACTTACGCATGGCAATGAGTGGATTAACTAAGGCATTTGCTGCTTTTGGTTTAATACTGTCTGCTGGTGCATTAATAAATATGGTCAAACAGTCAATAGATGCAGCAGATGCTTTTGGTAAATTAGAAGTACAAACAGGTATAGCTGCTAATACATTGCAGTCATATGTTAACGCAGGTAAGTTAGCTGGTGTAGAACAAGAAACGATAGAAAAAGGTTTAAAAAGATTAGCTCAATCAATGCGTGAAGCAGATCAAGGTGTAAAGACGTATAAAGATGCTTTTGACGCTCTTGGAATATCTGTAAGGACTACAGATGGAGTAATGAAAACAAATGAACAAATACTAGCTGAAATTGCTGATAGATTTTCTGAAATGGAAGATGGTGCTACTAAGGCAGCTATTGCAATGGAAATATTTGGTAGGTCTGGATCTAATCTTGTTAATCTCTTAAATGAAGGTTCTGCATCTTTAAATGAATTTAATTTTGAAGTATCAGATAATTTTGCACAAAATGCTGAATTTTTTAATGATCAGATGGCAGGTTTAGGTATTAAGGTTGCAGGTTTTAGTTCACAAATGACAGATCATTTATTACCTACACTTAATAATTTAGTAGGAATGTTTAGTAACATAACAGAAAATGGTGCTGATCTAACTTGGTTATTTGAAAGTATTAATGCTGTTATTAAAACATTAGCTAGTACTGTGTTTACTGCTGTAGCAGGTTTTAGATTTTTAGGAAGTACTGTTGTAGCAGTTGCAAAGGCAGCATGGAAAGCTGCTAGATTTGATTTTGGCGGTGCATGGGAAGAATTACAAAATGGTTTAGCTACAACTAGAGATCAATTTGCAGAAGATATGAAAACTTTTGAAGGTATTTGGTATGGTGCATTAGAAGCAAGTGAAGAATATGGATCACAAACTGGCGATATGTTAGAAAAAACATTTGGTGAAGCAATGGTAGCAAAAATTAATACATTTATAGAAAGTATAAAAAGTGTTGGTGATGCATTTGGTGATGTAGTTGTAAAAGGTATAAAAGGTATGGAAGATGCACTAGTAGATTTTGTTATGACAGGTACATTAAATTTCAAAAAATTAGCAAATAGTATAATTGCAGATATGGCAAGAATTGCAATACAACAAAGCATTACTAAACCTTTAGCTGGTTTTTTAGGTAGTTTATTTGGTAATGCAGATGGTAACGCTTTTATAAACGGTGAAATACAAAAATATGCTTATGGAGGCATTGTAAATAAGCCAACTTTATTTCCCATGAAAAATGGTATAGGGTTAATGGGTGAAGCAGGTGCAGAAGCTATAATGCCACTTAAAAGAGGAAGAGATGGTAAATTAGGTGTGCAGTCAACAGGCAATGGTAGTACTGTAATTAACGTATCTGTAGATGCATCATCAACTGATGTATCAGGTAACAATGATGAAAGTAATCAATTAGGTTTAGCTATTGCTAATGCTGTACAAAATGAATTACTAATACAACAAAGACCTGGAGGGCTTTTATCACCTGCTTAAATTATGGCTACTTTTCCTTCTATAGAACCTAGTTATGGTTTTACAAAACAACAAAGACCTTTAAAACAAGTAGTAAAACTTGGTGATGGATATGAACAGCGTCTAACTATTGGACTAAATCAAAATCCTTTTATCTTAACTCTTGCTTTTAATAATATTACTGAAACAGACGCAGATACTATCGAAACATTTTTAACAGCTAGAGCAGATGATAATGCTTCTTTTGATTTTACTGCACCTGGTGAATCTGCTAGTAAAAAATATATATGTGACAATCATCAAAAAACTATACGTTTTGCAAATAGAGCTTCTATTACTTGTCAATTTAAGGAAGTGTTTGAACCATAAATGGCTATACCTGTATCAGAACTACAAAAAATAAATCCTAATTCTATTATTGAATTATTTGAATTACAGCTAGTAGAAGGTTTACATTATGCAACTGGGAATCCATCTAATGTCCCAACAATTTATAGATTTCATTCTGGTGTTAATTTAAATAGTAATGCAGATATAATATGGCAATCTAATACATATCAAAGGTTTCCTATAGAGGCATCTGGTTTTGAATATTCTGGTACTGGTCAAATACCTAGACCAAAACTAACAATGGCAAATTTAGGCGGTATTAGTAGATTAGGAAGTGTTATAAGGGTTACTGATCTTTTACTTTCTGTTAATTTAATAACACAACATAATGATTTACTTAAGGCACAAGTAAAACGCATAACTACTACTGCTGATAACCTAGATGCAGCTAATTTTAGTGGTGGTACTAATCCTTATGGAACACCTAGTAGTGACGAGAATCCACAAGAAATATTTGAAATTGATAGAAAAGTAACAGAAAGTAGGGCTGTAGTAGAGTTTGAATTAGTAAGCAAACAAGATTTACAGCATAAAAAATTACCAGCAAGGCAAGTTACTAGAAAGGATTTTCCTGGTGTTGGGTCATTTATTAATTAGATATGAACGCAAAAATACAAAAAGATGCAATAAACCATGCAAAAGAATGTGTACCTAATGAGTCTTGTGGTCTTATATTAAAAACAGAAAAAGGTTATGAATATTTTAAATGTAAAAATATATCACATGAAATAAAAGCAGAATCGTTTGTTATAGATCCTTGTGACTATGCAAATGGTGAAGATAAAGGTATTGTTGTTGGTATTGTCCATTCACATCCACAAAATGTTTTAGAGTTTTCTAAACAAGATAAATATAGTTGTAAATCAATCGGTGTACCTTTTTATCTTGTCTGTCCAAATTTAGATAAAATGATTGTAATACAACCTAGTGAAATAGATGCTTAAAAAGATTACAGTATATGGAAAACTTAGAAAGTTTTTAGGTAAATCAGAATTTTTTGCTGATATAAATTCACCTAGAGAAGCATTTAGTTTTTTGTATTGTAATTTTAAAGGTATAGAACAACATATGGCAGAACAACTATATGTAATTAAAGTTGGAGCAAAAGTTATAACAAGTGATTTATTAAATATACAAACTTCACAAGAAATAAAAATTATACCTGTTGTTCATGGTGATTTTTTTACTATAGTTTTAGGACTTGGTTTAAAATATGGTGCTAAAAAATTTATTACTAATACAATTATAAAAACTGTTGTATCAACGGTTGCTACGTCTTTAATTTTAAAAGGTGCTAGTGATTTAATTGCACCACAACAAGATACAAGAAATCCTATAAGTGGTCAAGATAGCTTAGATCCGTCAGCACTTGCATCTAACTATTCTTTTACAGGGCTTACTAATATAAGTAATAGTGGTGTTCCATTAAATATTGCATATGGCGAGATTTTAGTAGGATCTATTGTTGTATCTAATGGAGTTGATACTATTCAAGTAGAGGGAGCAAACTAATGTCTATAAAAGAATTTGACCAATCAACAACTTTTAATAATCCTGATTTACCTAGTGGTGCATTATCTTCTAAGCAATTTAATACAGTTGTAGAATTATTATCAGAAGGTGAAATAGAAGGTAGTGCTACAGCTTCAAAAGAAAGTATTACAGATCAATCATCAACTGCATATATTAATGCTTTTAAGAAAGATACTTATTTAAATAAAACTCAAATATTACAACAGGCAGCAAGTAATACAGCACCTACTGATAGTGATTTTAATTTTAAAGATGTAGGATTTGAATTTAGAACTGGTACAGCATCACAAACTTTTATTTCTGGTATAAAAAATATAGAAACAGAAGTGCCTATAGGTACAACCGTTACAACAAGCACACCTGTTACACATACTGTTAGTCAAACAAATATAAATGCTGTACGTGTAACAATTAGATTTCCTTCTATGCAAAAATTTGAAGATAATGGAGATATAAACGGTGTAGAAGTTAATCTGCTAATTAAAACTATTGAAAATGATGGTACAACAACAACAGTTGTAAATGACACAGTAAAAGGTAGATCAACGAACCCATATTTTAGGGATTATTTAATTAAATTAAAATCAACTACATCTTTTCCTGTCCAGGTAAGAGTAGAAAGAGTAACTGCAGATAGTACTGATAGTACTCTTGTAAATGCTTTTGATTTTTCTTCTGCTACTAATATTATTTATGAACAAAATGCATATGCTAATACAGCCCATGTAGCACTAAGATTTAATGCAGAGCAATTTCCTAGAGTTCCTACAAGGGTATATAAAATTAGAGGTATAAAAGTAAAAATACCAAATAATGCAACTGTAAGCCTTACTGATGGTTCAATTACATATAGCGGTACATGGAACGGTACTTTTAAAACTGATAAAGCCTGGACTACTGACCCTGCTTGGATTTTATATGATTTACTTATAAATGATCGTTATGGATGTAATATTGCTGAATCTTCTTTAGATAAATATGCATTTAAAACTGTTAGTGAATATAGTGGAGAGCAAGTAGATGATGGTAGTAATACAGGTACAACAGAACCTAGATTTAGTTGTAATGTTAATATTACTCAATCAAAAGAAGCTTATACAGTTATAAATGAACTTTGTAGTGTTATGAGGGCAATGCCTTTTTATGCTGCTGGTACTATAGAAATTGCACAAGATTCACCAAAAACTGTTTCTTATTTATTTAATAATGCAAATGTAACAGAAGAAGGTTTTTTATATTTTGGATCAAGTTTAAAAACAAGACATACTGTTATAAATGTTTCATACTTTGATTTAACAACACAGGAACTAGATGTTGAAACTGTTGAAGCTGACGCATCTACACAAACAAAATATGGAGTAGTAGTAAAAAATATTAAGGCATTTGCATGTACATCAAGAGGGCAGGCTGCAAGGTTAGGTAGATGGTTTTTATATAGCGAACAAAATACTGGTGAAACTTGTACATTTACTACTACAATAGCTGCTGGTGTTTTAGTTAGACCTGGTGATGTAATAGAAATTGCAGATAGTTTAAAATCTGATGCTAGAAGAGGTGGTTTATTAAAAAGTGTTACTAGTACAACAGTTGTAGTTTTAGATAATACTGCTAATACAGATATTCCTGATATATCAACTAGTCCATCAATTTCTGTAATATTACCTGACGGTAGCATGGAAACTAAAACTATTAGTAATATAAGTAGTGGTACTATTACTGTTTCATCTGCTTTTTCTGCAGCACCAAATGCAAATGCACCTTATATTTTAGAAACAACATCATTACAGCCTACAGAATGGCGTGTTATTTCTGTTACTGAAAATAAAAATACAACTTATACAATTAACGCTGCTGAACACAATTCTGGTAAATATGCTTTTGTAGAAGATGGTTCAGCTTTACCTACAAGAAATATATCTACGGTTACACAAATTCAAGATCCACCAGTAGGTTTAAATGCTACAGAAAAAATTGTTGTTATTAATAATAAAGCAGTATCAAAAATTATATTAGATTGGCAACCGCAATCAGGTGCAAGTAAATATGAAGTGCAATATAGATTTGCAAATGGTGATTTCAAAAAGATAGAAACGCTTTCTAGTGATGCAGAAATATTTAATACAAATGATGGACAATATGAATTTAGAGTATTTTCTTTTAATGCATTAGCACAACCATCTAGAACACCTGCAACACTTACATTTAATGCTGTTGGTAAAACTGCACCACCATCTAATATATCTAATTTAACTTATGAACCCATATCAGATAAAGAAATACGCCTTAGATGGGATGCTGTAACAGATCAAGATGTAAGGGCAGGTGGTCGTATTCACATTAGGCATAGTCCTAAAACAGACGGATCTGCAAATTTTTCAGACGCTACTGACCTTGTTTTTGCATTAAGTGGAGCATCTACAGAAAAAGTAGTACCTCTTTTAGAAGGAGAATATATTTTAAAATCACAAGATGATGGTGACAGGTTTAGCACAGGAGAAACATCTTTAGTTATAGATTTACCAGAAACACAACCTAAATTATTAATACAAACAAGACGAGAAGATCAAGATAGTCCTAAATTTCAAGGTGCTAAAACTAATGTAGGTTTTGATTCTGGTACAGGTTCTATAAGTTTGGCTGGTGTAGGTAATTTTGATGACAGTACAAATATAGATAATGAAACTTCTATAGATGATATTGGTGGAGTGGCATCTAGTGGTACATATGCATTTAATGAGGTTTTAGATTTAGGTGCAGTTTATAGCTTAGATTTGCGTAAACATATACAAACTGATTCTGTTTATTCTTCTGATTTAATAGATTCTGTAACAGATATAGATGCAAGACAGGATTTTGATGGTACTGCTTCAGTAGATACAAATGCAGAAGTTTTTGTACAATCATCACAAGATGGTACTAATTATGGTGCATTTCAAAAATTTGCAAATGGTACATTTAAAGGTCAAAAATTTAAATTTAAATGTGTTTTAACAACACAAGATACAAACCAAGATATAAGAGTAAGTCAATTAGGATATATTGCAGAATTTCAAAATAGAATTGAACAAAGTACAACTACAATAGCGTCTGGAGCAGGTGCTAAAGTAGTATCCTTTAACTCACCCTTTTTTACAGGCACTAGTGCATTATTAGGTGCAAATTCTAACCCACCAGCTATAGGAATTACTGCTTTTAATATGGCTTCTGGTGATATTTTTGAATTATCTAGTATTGGTTCTAGTAGTTTTACTGTTCATTTTAAAAATAGTTCTGGTAGTTCAGTAGATAGAAATTTTAATTTTACTGCTATCGGTTTTGGTAAAGGTTAAAATATAGGATATACTAAAAAAAACAGTAAAAACTAATGGCAAGAGTTGATAATACTGGTGGTGCTGCGTTCAATGTTGACAACGGCACAGGGCTTGTTGTGAGAACGAAGCTAAATCAAATAATTGCTGCACTTAGTACTGTAAATCAAGGTTCTGGCGATCCCACAATAGGCGTAGCAGCTTATGTTCCACATATTGATGGTAATACCTTAAAAATTAGAAATGCAGCAGATAACGCTTTTGTTTCTTTAGGTGATGTATCCGCTACAAACTTTGGCCATGCTGGATTGTCAGCAGCTAATACTTTTACTTCAACAAATATATTTCAAGAAGATGTAACTTTTGATGGTGCTACTGCGGGAAGAGATATTGTTTTTGACAGGTCAGATAATGCACTAGAGTTTGCTGATAATGCAAGTCTTGTTTTTGGGGCTGGTTCAGATTTAACCATTACGCATGACGCAACTGATAGCACTATTACAAGTGCTACAAATGATTTAAAAATTACCAGTAATGGTGATGACCTTATTCTTGAGGCTGAAGATGATGTAATTATTAGAGATAATGGTGGTTCTAATATTTTGGCTCAGTTTATTAATGGTGGAGCAAATGAGTTATATCATAATGCAATAAAGAAATTTGAAACAGCAAGTGGAGGAATATCACTTACAGGAGGCGCAGCAGCTAATGTAACAGCCCTCTCAGATGGAGCAACAATAACAATAGACATGGCAACAGCCTGTCATCATTCAGTAACGCTTGGTGGTAACAGAACATTTGCAGCACCAAGTAACCAGGTGGTTGGTCAGGCGGGTTCAATATTTATTACACAGGATGGTACAGGTTCTAGGACAGCTTCATTTAATGCAGCTTTTAAATTTGTAGGAGGTACAGCACCAACATTAACAACAACTGCTGCTGCGGTTGATCGAATAGATTACATAATATTATCTAGTAACGTAATCCATTGTGCAGTTTCTCTAGACGTTAAGTAAATGGCCTTATTCGATTCAATTAGATTAGGATCTAGTGCTGCTGGAGACTATGAAATAGAACGCAGTTTAAGGTTTAATGATGACGATACTGCATATTTAGAAAGAAATGTAACCAGTTCAAGTAATAGAAAAACTCATACTTTTAGTGCTTGGATAAAACGCTGTGAGTTTGGTGATTATCACTTAATTTATACACAAGGAGATAATGCTGGTAATGAACAATTTTATATGTTTTTTAATAATAATGACCAGATTGAAATGCAACAATATGATTATCCTACTAATCAAGGACAACTGAAAACAACACAAAAATTTAGAGATCCTAGTGCGTGGTATCACATAGTTATGAGAGTTGATACTACAAATTCAACTGCTGATGACAGATTCAGAATTTATGTAAATGGAGAACAAGTAACATCTTTTGAAACTAGAACTAATCCTTCACAAGACTTAGATACTTGGATAAACGATACAACCTATAATTTTCGCATTGGAGCTACAGGATTTAATGGTATGAAGATGGATGGATATATGACAGAGATTAATTTTATTGATGGCTTATCACTTGCACCATCATCTTTTGCTGAAACAGATGCATTAACAGGTGAATATAAAGCTAAAAAGTATGCTGGATCATACGGAACAAATGGATTTTATTTGAATTTTTCAGACAACTCTGGAACGACTGCAACCACATTAGGCAAGGATTCAAGCGGTAATGGCAACAACTTCACACCAAATAATTTTGTAACTGGTGATGCTGTAAAAGATAGCCCTACAAATAATTTCTGTGTTTTAAATATTAATGATAATAATTTATCAGAATCTTCTCCCCACTTTGTTTATTCTGAAGGCAACCTAAAGGCTTCATGGAGTTTTACAGGTACAAATTTTGACAGAGTTTTTGGATCTTTGTTTATAGAATCAAGTGATACAAACAAATATTATTGGGAAGCTACTGGTACACAAAATAATGAACAGATGGTTTGGGGTGTTATCGCTACTGATACAGCAATGTATCGAGCCAATAATAGAAATACTGGTGTAAGTGCTGAAGCTAATGTAGCACTATTAAGATGGGCATCTTACACTTCTGCTCCTTATTTACTTAAAATAGATCAGGGAAGTGCAACAGAAGGAGATGCTTTATCAACTTCTAATGGAAATGCTGCAAATAACGATATTTTTAGTTTTGTTTTTGATGGTGGTACAGGTAAGTTCTATGTGTGGTTTAAAGGAGTTGAATTATCAGGTCAAAATTATTCTGCTGGAACAAGTGTTTTTGATACTGTATCCACAACAAAAACTTATGCGTTAATGAATTATGAAGGTGATGGTGGTGGTAGTACAAAAAGTGGTAGTTTTACTTTAAATTTTGGTCAAGATAGTAGTTTTGCTGGAGCAAAAACAGCACAAGGTAATACAGATGCGAATGGCAAAGGAGATTTTTACTATGCAGTTCCTACAGGGGCAAAAGCATTATGTTCAGCAAACATACCCGACCCAACAATACTGCTACCTAATAAACATTTTGAAACTTTGCTCTATACAGGTAATGGCTCTGGTCAAACTTTATCAGGATTAAATTTTTCTCCTGATTGGTTATGGATTAAATCAAGAAGTTCAACTGAAGATCATCAATTAAATGACCAAGTAAGAGGAACTTTAAAAAGTCTATCTTCAGATTCAACTTCTGCTGAAAACACCGCGTCTGGTAGAATTGAAGCTTTTACTTCTGATGGTTTTACTGTAGGTAATTCTGGAAACGTAAACAGTAATAGTGAGACTTTTGTTGCATGGAACTGGAACGCTGGTGGTTCTACAGTAACTAATAATGATGGCTCGGTTGCTTCAGAAGTAAGAGCTAACACTTCATCAGGGTTTTCTATTGTAACTTTTTCTGGTAGTGGAAATAGAACAATCGGGCATGGACTTGGAGTCGCACCACAAGTAATAATAATGAAAGGTCGAAATGTAACAGATCAATGGACAGTTGGACATCATAAATTAGATGCAAGTAATCCGTGGCACAAAGGTATCCCATTAAATACAGATGCTTCTACACAAGATAATTCTGGTTTTTGGAATGATACAGCACCAACATCAACTGTATTTTCAAAAGGAACATGGGATGAAGGTTATAACATGGTAGCTTACTGCTTTAGTGAAGTAGCAGGGTACAGCAAGTTTGGGTCATATACTCCGAACCAAAATGATAATGGACCATTTGTCTATCTAGGATTTAAACCAAGATTCCTGATGATAAAAGCCACAGGTCAAATTTACTCAGGTGTTAATGGAAACTGGTATATATTGGATACTGCTAGAGATACATTTAATGTTGCTACTACTACACTTGCTCCAAATCAAAATTATGCAGATGATACAAACTGGGGAGCAAATGGCATAATGGACATATTATCAAATGGTTTTAAAATAAGAGATGACGGTTTAGCTTTTAACTCAACAACCTCATCTTCTTTTATATATTTTGCATTTGCAGAAACACCTTTCAAATATTCTAGAGCGAGGTAATATAATAATATTATGGCATTTAAATTAAACGGAAATCCATTAGCAGTTGATGTGGCATTTAGTCACAACAATGTAAACTACCCTGCTAATTGGTTAAGACTATCAACAGCAGATGAGAAAAAAGCTCTTGGTATTACTGAGGTAGAAGATCCCAAGACATACGATTCACGTTTTTATTGGGGAGATGGAACCGCAAAAGAACTTAATGATGTAAATGCTACATACGCTTATGATGCTTCAGATGGTAGTTATAAAAAAGGAGATTTAATGAAGGATAAAGATGGAAATCAAATTGTCACAAAAGGTCTTAAATCAATATTTAAAGCACAAGAAAAAGAATTGGCTGGTAAATACTTAGCAAAATATGATTGGTACGTTGTAAGAAAAGCAGAAAAATCTACTGCAATACCAACAGCAATTACAACTTATCGTGATGCAGTTAGAACAGCTTGTGATACTCGTGAAAAAGAAATTGATGCTTGCTCTGATACAGCATCATTAGAAACTTTGTATGGTGTAACTTATGATTCTGATGGTAAATTTGTAAAAAATAATATGACGCAATACCCAGAAGATCCTAATAGTTAGTGGAATATCCACAAATTGATCAACCAAATTTTCCAGATACAACAGAAGTTAATCTGCCAGAAACAGAATATAATCTGAACCCTCCGAAAACAAATTTTGATTACCCGCAGGCGGAAGTTCCATATCTAGATCCAACCCTTCTTCCAACTCTGGAACAGATAGATTCGGGCTTGGCAGATCAGGAATCTTCTGCTGAAGAAGAAAAAACATCTGAAGAGGAGGCAACACCGCAATTAGAACAAGAGACAATACCGATACCCCTGCCAAACACCACAGAAATTTTATCAACTGAAGAACCAATAGCTACATTTAATGTACCATTTTTCGGTGAAATGCCAATACCAGCACCAGAAGTGATTGCATCGAGTGTAATAGCATCTGGTGTAAGTGCCACAGCAGCAGTCACAGGTTCAATAGTTTTGCAAAGTGTTATTAATCAGTTGAAGAAAATAATGACAAAAATATTTAAAAAGGTGCTTAAAAAAGAAGTTACTAATCAGAAAAAAGATCAGGATTAGCATTAATGTAAGTTCTAATATTTATTACATCAGCACAAAGATAAGCAAATTCTGAATTAGGATTAATCATATAACCTGCTGCATGAAGCTCTGCGCACTTTAAAACTCTCACTAACTGCTTATCATGCTCTTGCTTGCTTAGTTGTTCTTTGGCTAGTTCTAGCTTTACAAGTGCTAAGTCAGAGCATATATCATTATTAATACCAAGTGGAACCATAAAAGATAACTGCATGCCCCAGCCTTCATTTATGCTATATGTACCTTCTGTATTTTCTGCATCATTACCTGTATAAAACGGTGTAAAACTTAAAGATGGTTGTGAACAAACTAAATCACCATATTGATTTTTACTTGTAGCACCTACGTTTACATTTGTATTTTGATTAATAATAGATGAGTTACCTATAGCATTAGGACTAGCAATGTTATTTACATCTTCTGCTTTAGCTATGTTTACTGGGAGAATACCGATAAGGAGGTAATAACAGAAGTGGTAGTAATTACGTCTGTAATGTCGTGTTGTTCTATTAGTTGATTGTTTGGTCTGGTTGTTATGCTTAAAGACCAATCTGCTGTTGTATCTGTTACTGTAAATACTGCATCGCCTCCTGAGATACCTGCTGAAGCTGCTACAGATATGTTTGAACCTTCCCAAGTTGACACCTCTGAACCAAATACCTGGACTTGAGTAGTGCGGTTTATAGTTTGAGTTACATTCTCGGTACGGTTGCTCGATCCTGTAGTCCATGTTGGTTGTGCGTTTAATGAGCCTGGTAATGCTAGTAGCAAACCTATAAAACATAGCTTTTTCATTTAATACCTACATTAGTATCTTTATTATCTACTATTTTAGGTGCTTTGCCATTATTTCCATTGTTACCTTTGCTTCCTTTCTTAATATTTAGCCCAAATTGTGCGCTGACAGCACTTAATAATCCAGCCGCAAAAGTCGTATCAATTTGACGAGTAGGGTTGGGATTAAAGTACGACCAAGAAATTACCCCCAAACTCCAAAAAAGAATAATAAGCTGCACCACATTGGCAATCAGACCATTACCTTCCTTTTCATCTTGTTCTTCCATAGTTATCTACTTAAGGCTATTATTAATATAGACATAAACAAAAGATAATGGTAGAAGTAGCAGCAGCAGTAGGTGGAGCTTTTTTAACAGCATGTTTTGTATCAGTAGGTTCTGTTTCTTATAGAGGTAGACAATCTAGGGATGATCTGGTACGTAATACAACTGCTATAGAATTATTAACAACAAAAATAGATGATATGCATGATGACATGAAAGAGGTTTTTCATAGGCTTAAGGAAGTAGAACTTGCTGTTGCAGAAATTAAGCCTAGAAGGTAAAAAGGCTACCTTGCTTTGCAATGGGGATCAGGTAACCTAGATGACCAATTTCAATTTAACGTTTAGAATATATTTGTAAAGTCAAACAAACTATGTACAAATTATTAAAACCTATAATCTTACGTTTCCTTTCTACTACAGGTGCTAAAAGGTTAATAATTGATCTTTTACGTGTTATTTGTCAGCAGACTACTAATACTTTAGATGACAGGGCTGTAGATTTGTTAGAGCAAAAACTATTCCCTAAATTAAATTAGACAATAAAAAACCCCTTATGGGGTTAAGTCGGGAGATCGATCAAGTCCAATACTTGCCCTGTCTTTCCTAGTACACAATTATCAAAAACTAGGTATTGTATAACTTTCAAGTTAGTAAACTCTTCCAAAGAAACTAACTATCAGGTTTCCCGACTATATTTATTTGTTTACCTCCTTACAAGCTAGTTCTATACCTGCATTGCAATCTGCAACTGTCATGTCATATAGAGAAGATGAAAGGGCTGTATAAAACAACCCCATAGCAGCGATAGCAAGTAATAGATTCTGCATTAGTCAAGCTCCGTTTGATCGAATTTTTTTTGTTATATTTGCATAAAGATGATGTCCAAAAGGTCTAACATTAGCAAAAAGTAAATTTGCATCTGTCTCGTTTAGTAAATTCCAACGTGCAGTTTGTCTTTGCTCTTTGCAAAGATTGCCAGTTGCAATTTCAACAAAACCCATATGGCAACAAGCACCTTTACGGCCTCTTATTACTTCAAAGTATTTACGGCCTTTATGTATTTGGCAAACTTCATCAGTGTCAAGTGGATCACCGTTTTGCCAATCTACTAAAGCTTGATCGCATTTAGCTGCGTAAGTTTCTACTTGTTTAAGTAGTTGTTTTTGGTCAATCATTTGGAAAACCTCTCGGTTGTGTTTACAATATTAAATGTACTACAAGGGTATACCCCTGTCAAGTATTTAAAATAAACTTAGTTGTTCTACAGGCACAGGTAGTCTACTCTCATTACCAAACTGGTCACCAAATGCATTTGATATACCATCAAAAGTTCGGCTTCTATCTTTCCAGTTTTTACTATTGCTATACCAGGCAGGTAATTTTTTACCACTAGGTGATATATAAAATTCACCCTTATCTACTATTTTTGTTGGTCTAAGTAATGGTAAATTCTTTAACCA
>VTLG01011376.1_pt1 | contig 23445 bp, 24 predicted proteins | sample 4694571 | NCBI WGS metagenome assembly VTLG01 (sample SAMN12604809, study PRJNA352737) | marine metagenome | biome: ENVO:00000447; feature: ENVO:00000209|ENVO:00000569|ENVO:01000036; material: ENVO:00002151; isolation source: viral sequences binned using virsorter ...
AGCAGGAGGTTATCAAACTATTATTGTTAAACAGCCATTAGAACTTATAGCCAAACAAGCTGAAGTCCAAAGGGTTGATCCAATAACTAACCGCCCTATCGGTGGAGACGGCAAGCTTCAATGAAACACTTTCTCTTTCTGCTTTTATTAGCGGCTCCAACTTCAGTTTTGGCAGACATCAGCATTAAACACACAGCCTCAACAAGCTTGAAAGTGGATGGGGCAGCAGTCCAAGCTATCAGAGTTCCATCTACTTACGCTGTCTCTGGTAACAACATGAAAGTTACTACTGGAGAGCATTTTGGAAAGATAACAGCAGGATCAGCCACAGCAGCTCCAACACTTGATGTTGGTGTGTACGAAGTTAATACTGTTGGATCGGCATTTTCGTTCTCTGAAAGCTGGTTACAAGGTGATGCTATTCCTGCAATAGGAAGTGGTGTGGATGTCTCCACGGGTGTTGTTGCTGATATGCCAGCTTTTGGTAATACAGTTGTCACCTCTGGAGGTGTAGCAGGAAATCTTGCTGGAACAGTAACTTCTGCTGGAATTGCAACTACTGTTGCTGGAGGGGCAGGTACAACTGGGACGGCTCAGTATTCATCAGAAATTACTATTAAATAATACTTAATGAGTAAAATATATAAGTTATTATTGCTTATATCCTTTGCAGGGACTAGCGTTTCTGCTGTTCCCGTCGTCCCAACCTTCTCAACGGGGACTCTCAATTCTCGTCAAGAAACTAAGACTGTAGTAACTGAAACTATAACTTCTGTAGATCATAGATCAGGGTATGAATACGTTGTCTCTGGTCATAATATCGAACCACTAAATACAAATACTATTTCACCTAAAGCTGTACTAAGTACACCTCAAACAATTGATAACATTACATTCACATGGACATCAGTAGATGTAACACCAGCAAACAAACCCGATTGGGGAATAAAAACTGCTGGCAACGCTTTCAGTTTTACAGAAAGTCTAGCCCAACCTGGACTCCAAAATGTAACAACAATAAACCGAACCACAACAACAGACTCTATCGTGGAATCGGTATCTGTCTTTACTCAATAACATTTAGTCAACCAGTATTTGCAAACTCAACAACAATAGCCTCTCCAAGTGCAACATCACAAGGCTCGGTGATAAATCAAGGTATCCAGGTGCAAAGTGGTAGCTTTATGTTTCAAGAAGTAGGTGATGGAATCCGTTGTAGTGGCACGACTCTTACCATTAATCCTTTCATTTCTAAAGTCAACACATGGAAGGATCCGTTTGAACCTTATTATCAAGAAAATGTATATGATGATAGTACAGATGATGACGGTAATTTAATAAATCCTGGTGGAGTTTTATATACAAAACCAATCAGAACTGGACAAGCTGAAAATAACTTAAGTTTTAACTATGGCATTACAGCTACAATTGCCGTTCCATTAGATAGACGCATGACTAATAATTGCGTGGCTGCTATGAATAGCCGTGTTAAATATTTAGAACAAGCGTACAAAGCTAAGAAGTTAGATTATGCTTTGGGGCGTTTAAAAGTATGTGCTGAGCAACTAAAACTTGGGGTAATGTATTCAAAAGATAGCCCTAGCTACGTTGTCTGTGAAGATGTCCGTTTGGTAAACAGACCTAATACCTTGCCAGATCACACGCATAGTATTGAGGTTATTGAATCTACTGTCGAGAAGCCCTCTGATCCCTTCGCCTTTGAGATAAACTCTTCACAAGAGGCTTCTTCCCCCGAATAGCTAGCAATTTTTTAGTCAATTTTTTACTAAAACTTTTGACCTTTCCTTTGAGCTGCTTCTGAAAGAATTTGGCTAGGGGCTGTCCTACTAAAGTCACACCAACAACAGATGAAATTGCAATAACTGACGTGTTAATTATTACGGTCGGTTCTGGACTGTAGTTACCAGCTATCTCAACCGCACTAAGACCTTCCCAAACAATTTCGCATTTATTTGTAAGTTCATCTCTTTTATATCCTTTTACAAGTGCTAATCCTCCTTTGCCCATGCTTCCTATCGGACTGTTTTGCATTTGATTAACAGATGGGCATGGGATTATATCTGCAATAAACTGTCCATCAACATCTGGAATTTCAAACTCTTGTTGCCCTACATCGGTATCTCCCTTCTCGTCATTTTCGCTATTCTCTTCTTTCACTTTCTTTCCCTTATTCCCTTTTGAATTTATTTTGGGAGGAGGTGCAACTATTTCTGGTTCTTCTGCTTTTACAGGCCCAACAGCAGATAACCCTTCCCAATCAACAGCCATGCTTTCAAGCGTTGGCACGTTTCCATCACAGACGTAGAAATTTCCAGCAGGATCTGAAGTTACTAAATTCTTATTTTTTAACGTCCTAGCCCTTACACAGCCAGGCATTTGAATTACTGGAAAACCGATATTGCTAGGTATTTGTGGATTTGATGTACGGATTATTGTTGTATCAATTGAAGCGTCAGGTATCTCCCTGATTCCAATTTCTTCTATTTCCATTATTTTACATAAACATTAAAAGTATAAGTGATTCTGGCTTGGTCATGCTCGCATGATTGAGGAACAGAATGTGCTGCATGTGGCGGGAACAATACCAATGTTCCTTCTTTTACATTTAATTGATTTGGATAAGTATGTGAATTAAGAAAGTGATTATTTAACTGTATTTTTTTTTCACAACCTATTGTCCATGCTCCAATTTCATATTCTGCTGGATTTACAAAGTTAGCAGGAAAATCTTTATTCTCATCAAATTGAAGATAATAAACACCACAAACAATTGCACCAGGATGAGCATGTTGCTCTTGATGCATACTTGAAGTGTGAATGTTTACCCAGGAAAAAAAATCTAGATCTAATCTTTTTTCTTCATTAGCTATAAAAGATATATATTCATTAATTTTACTTTTTACTTGAGCATCTATAACATTCATGATTTTTTCTGCATGAAACATAGTCCATGTATTATCAGCAATAGCCCATTTAGCTTTTTGATTAGGGTTCTTTCTTTTTTCTTCTAACAATAACGGTACATATTTAGCTTTATATTCTTGATGCCTTTCAACATCAAAAGTCATTATAGGAGTGGGGAAAAGTAAATGAATAATTCCATTTGTATTCATAATCCACCCCAAATAACAATTGAAGCTCTTTCTCCTCTTGTGATTTGACTAACTCGATGAATAAATAAAGAAGGAAAAACAATCATCATACCTTGCTCTTCTTCTATTTCTATATCGCCGTCAGGCATTTTAAAACCAAGTTTTCCATTATCGTAATCACGGGAATCTGAAAGAATTAAAGAGGCTGATAAATCTCTATTTACTTCTGAAAATTGATCTAACGAGTCAAAATGCCAATAGAAAAAATCTTTTTCTGTATAAAATGTAAATTGGGGATCTTCTATAAAACGAATAGGTTGCTTATAAAATTCAAAAGCAACATCTTTATATGTTTTTAATATTTTTTCTCGGAATAGTTTTCTTAATACAAAAGAATTATGTTCTCTAGTTGGTTTATATACACTCGATTTAGATGATCTTGTTTGTTTATTAACTACACCATTTTTTTGATCCGTAGAATTAACCTCAGAATCATACATATTTTGTTTTCCCTTGTGAATAAGATAATCACATTCTTCTTTAGTTACAACATTTTTAACTATAAAATAATCAGCAATCATTCCAATCCCCTGCAATTGAACTTGCCGCTTCACCAACTTGCTTTCTAGCCTGACCAAAGAAAATTCCTGCTAATACTGGCCCTACGATTGGAACGCTGGCTATAGCAGGTGTGACTTGAACGCTTGCACTATCCGCAATTAATTGTCCATTGGATCGACCCTGAGCCATCTTCTCTATACATTCAATTTGTTTATCAGTAAGTTTCCCTCCTTCGCCTTGTGGATAAACAGCAAATTGAGCAACATTCTGTTTATGAACATACTTTTTCTTTACACCACCATTAAACGTAGGCTTGGAATCATCAATAATTGTTGTGACTAACTTTGGATCGTGTTGTTTAGAATTAAACATCCACTCTTCAGCACCGTCAGGCTTAGTTTCGCTCCTGATTTGAATTGAACTATAAGGAGTATTAGAAAGCTTGGCGATGTCTGGAATACCAGAATCTTTACGGGCCAAAAGGTTAAGGCTCATAAAATTCGTAGCGATCAAACCACCGCCTAACACTAAAGAAGTCAGGCCGTTAAATGACTTGAATTGAAGCATCTTTTAGGAATGGGTTCGTTAACAATTTCAAGACCGTCATAACTAAAAACCTTTGGAAACAATAGATCCAAATCTTTTTTAAGATCTAGTTTTTGTTGAGCAGTTAATAGATTTTTCTTCATTTAGCAAACGGATTTACAGGGCCAGTAGTTTGAGGCATTTTAGGCATTTCTGGCATTGCTCCCTGCACTAAAGAAGGAAGTTCTTTTTTAACGCCATCTAAAACAGCATCAAAGATTTTTGATCTAAAAAGAAACGCTCCACCTAACCCTGCTACTCCCAAAATAAAAGCAGCAAAGTTAATCCAAGTGATAATTTTCATCATGCAGGACAAGCCTCACCGCCATCTTCAGTAGTTGCCTTATCAGCTTCTCTAGCATCATTAATAATTTGACCTTGTAACTCTTGGATCTTTACAGCAAGTGGTTGAAGTTCAGCTTTGTGTCTTGCCACGGCTGCATTGTATTCTTCAACAACAGCATCAAGTTCAGAGATTGCAGACATAAATAAAGTGTATATGCCTTAAAATTATAAGCCACTTTTGCCTTTTAGCTAATCAGACATTATCTCTAGTTAATGGATACCTCCCAAAATAATTAGATTCTTCTTCAAAAATACTCTTTACAGTTAAAGACCTAATAAAAACTCTTAGGGTATATCTAGGATTGATACCATAATTTGTTTGGCTATGAAATATTCCCGACGGAAACAACAACATTCTGTTGGGCTTAGCTTGAACTTTCATTGTTTCTGTAAACAATTCTCGATTTTCTTTTACTCGTTTTTCAAACCCTTCACCTATTTCACCTGTTTTAAAAAAATGTCTAGCTTGTTTTAAATAAGTAACATCTGCATTCCATGAACTCCAATCTTTTTTCTCATAAAAAGTAGTTCCTGTATTAAAACAAGAAGTTGAATTTAAGTAGCAAACCCCTGTTAGTTTCCATCCTGCTTCGTCATCTCTATGTACTAGACCTTCATTCAAAATAGATTCAACAGGAGCCATTGGCGTTATAAGTTGAAAATCTAAGTTATGTTCTCCTTTCCATTTATGTAGAGTAGTATCCCAAAAAAGATTTACAATTTTATTGATAGTAAAATTTGTTAAGACAGGATTAAAATTATTAATATAATCTTTTGAAGTTACCCCTGGATAATTAGCTTCTCCAAATCTTTCATATTCTTGACTTTTTGCTAAATCTAAAACCTCTTGAACATTTGGGAAGAAATCATCAATAACAGTAACTGGAAATAAATGCATCTTATTGCCTCATAAAATCAATAATCAAGTTGTATCTAGGAACATCACCTTTATAAATAACTTCATGTGGCATCCTGTTATTTATTTCAATTAAATCACCTTTTTGCATTGGGATTTTATTACCTGCAATTAAAAAATCCATTTTTTCATAGTCACCATCTAAACACCAATGAAGTCTATGTGCCTCTCCAAAATAAGGATGAGTATCTGAATGTGAACCTATCTTTGAATTAGGCGGCATCATTACAATCATTGCTGTAGTAACTCTAAATTGACGAGCAGTAGGGTTACTAAAATAAAAATAGGTAAAACATTCAACTATTGGATAGCATAATTTTGATAATTCATCTGTATATTTAAACGTATCTAATTTAATACTAGGGTAATCGCTACGATCTGCAAACACAGCAGCAACACATTTTGTTTGCTCATGGAAAGGGAATCTAGTTTGTCTGTCTGTAAACTCATCCCAAGCTTCTACAGGTAACGAGGAAATAAAATTCATTATTTCAGTTGAATCGTAATTCCCCAGTTTTTTGCTCCACTCAATAATGTCCATATAAATCAGAGAATAAAATGTAAAAACCTTTTTAAGTCTTGCTTAGGACTTTAATTTTATAAAAAGGTTACTTCTGTAAATCGTGTTTTTTCTTTATAACGATTATCAATAATTTTTTGACCATGAGGCCATTGGCCAGGGAACGCTACTAGAGAATTGAATTTTGATAAAATACATAATTGTTCTTCAAATAAAGAATCATTAATCCAAGGTTGTTCATGTTCATGATTTAATTGTTTTAAAGAATCTTCTTGTTTAGCCTTGTAAAAGCTGGTTCCAGCAGTCATATTTTCCTGTGGATTTAAAAAAATTAAAACATTTAATTGGCAATCAGTATGACATGTCCAATTAAACTCATGACCTGGATAATCTTTTAACAATCTAAATTGATTAATATGAATTTGAGGTATGATTTTAGATAAATCTAAATTATAAAAATCACATATTTTTGCTATTAATAATCTTCTATGTTTATCATTACAATATAAATCTGGATGTAAAGTATGTTGACCATCAATAAAAGTTTGACCATTTAAGCTGTTTTTAGTATGTGGCTTATGGGAAACGATAGGAACTTTCTGTAAATAATCAAATAATTTCAAAGGATTTTTATATATGTTATCTATAAATAAAATATAAGAATTGTTATAAGGTTGTATTGTAACTTCCCAATGACTATTAAATTCAAAATCTATATCTGTATAAAAATCAACATCTATCATTTATGTCCATTCAGCCCAAAATTCATCTAAATCAAACTGATTAGAAAAAAGATTTAATTTTTCTAAATCTCTTTTTCCTTCTCTAACTTTTGATTCTATTTCATGAGTGGCAGCATACATTCTGTAAGAGCTATCATTTTGTTTTATTACATTTTTTATATTATTAAAATCATAATTATGAAAATTTTTTATTTCTAAAAAGTTAGAAATTCTACTTAATTGTTCTTGAGGATTATTACATAATTTATGATAATCAATGAATAACATTTGATTTCTTTTGTTTTGAATAAGAGATGCTTCCTTTATTGCTATATAAGCTTTCCCAATTGATCCATCATAAGTAAGCATTGACTTTGCTCTATTTAAAACAGTAAAACCTTTGTCTTCTGTGATTTCCTCCCATTGAGTATAAGTTTCTGGTTCTTTTTGATACAGCCTTTCAAATGAAGCTGCACATTCTAAAGGATTGCGAACTGTGCATAATATTTTAATTGGATAATCAACAATTTTATTTACTAAGTCAATGTAAAATAACCATTCCCTATGTTTGTCTATATTAATGGATATATTTTGATCATGATAAGAATCAAAAACTGATTTTAAAATAGGAATTAATTGATGTTGCTTGTTATTAAATTTATTTCTAATGGAATCAGCCCAAAAAGTCCGAATATTATTTAACAACGGTAAAAGAGTAGAAGCCTCTGATACTGCAATATTTGGATTTTGATTTAATAAACCACATAATAATGTTGATCCTGATCTTGGTAGTCCTGCAAGCAACACTATTTGCATAAAAGCTATCTTTTCGCTATGAAATAAGAACGGCCTACTAAATCATCATCTAAATCAATAATTGTATTAAATCCTGAGAAGTTAAATTTATTTTTCACCTGAGCAGTCGTAATAATTTCCCCAGTATCGGATGAACAAAATTCTTTAGCACAACTATACAGAACACAATCATTAGCTAATTCACAAGCTTTTTGAATCTGAAGAAACGGTGATTTATAAGTTAAAGTATTAAAAAGGGCTACAACATCATAATTACTTACAGAGAAAGAACTATCTGTTATGTCTCCAACTTCAAAAGAATATTTGTCATCTGTAAAATAATTTGCCATAACAACTTTTGCATTGTCTATATAATTTTTTTCAATATCAACACCATGAACCTTGCTTGCTCCTTTGTCTAAAAACCAAGAACAAAAGCGACCATCAGCACAACCTAAATCTAAAACTGTTTTTTCATTTACATAAGAGGCAAAGCCCTCCATCGCAGCAGCTTTCTCATTTAAAACATCTGCCTCAGAAGTTATGCTTTTGTCAATGTCTTGATTAACAAAAAGATCTCTGTTGTCAAAATAAGCCATTAGTTTCGTTGTTTAAACTGGTAAGCAATTAATTCGTCAATATCAATTATAGAATTAATATGCTTATATTCTTCTAAAAACGAGATTTCCAAATCTTTAATACATGTTGCAGCCGTCCTTAGTAAAGCTGTGCAATCTTTTGCATCAAGAGGAAACGTATTTCCATCAGCATCAAACCATTCAAAATTTTCAGGATATTCTCCTAACGGAATTAAAGAAGCTAATAATGATAAATGTGCAAGATTACGATAACGCATATCAAATCTTCTCCCATTCCATTTTATCCCATGAGACAATACATAATCTTTATGAATAAACCAATCATCAATTTTATCTTTTAATACTTGTTGAAAACCATGATATTCATAATGATAAGTTTCAACTACTTCTGCCTTTCCATCATTTACAAATTCATATCTTGGCCCATTTCCTATAATTGAATAAGGTCTATTAGGATATTTAGGCTTGCTTTCTTTTAGTCGTAGACATCCAATAGTAAATAAAACTTGATCTTCAGTTTCTGGAGTTACAATATATTCTCTAGGTTTGCCATTTTTATCTTTACCAAAAGTAAAAGTAACAGAATCTCCTTCATATACACCTCTAAACTGACCATTTTTATATCCAATCCATTTAGGCATAATTAATTAACTCCATGAAACTGTAGCGTGAGCAGAATTATTATTTGCATAATTTACATTGTAGCTATCAAAATCGCCATCACTACCGCCATTACTTCCAACAGATCCTCCTAAATGCCCTCCAGCAGTACCACCATTTTGATGGGCTGCACCATAACCACCTTGATGTGCCCCACCGCCGCCAGCCCCGCCACCGTAATAACAGGAGGGTGTATTAGATCCGTTACCGCCATTCCTGCCACTATTTGTCTGGTCAAAAGTTCGACTTCCTCCTGTAGATCTACTATCTCCTGAACTAGGTGCTGTTTCGTATAAACCATTTCTTTTTCGACCTGGATGATTACTTGCTAGTCCACCAGTTCCACCACCTCCTGCCGCTACCATTGATCCACCTGTCCAAGTAGCGTAACTAGCACCACCGCCAGGATGACCTCTGTAGGGTGTTGGGCCTGTTGTTGATCCACCATTGCCACCATTTCCTGCGTAACTAGTGGCTTGACTTGTTTGACCGTAACTTGCAGTAGTAGGCGTGTAAATATATAAGCTTGCCGTTGGGATACCTCCGTTTTTTATTAATCGTGTGCCACCAGAATAAGAGCCACCACCTCCACCATTAGCACCATTTCCTTGTCCTCCAGCACCTCTAAGATCTAATCCAACTGTTGTATATGCGCCATCAGGATCAAAAGGCTGATAACCTTGACCAGCGTAACCCATTGGATGGGTGTAAGAACCAGCAGGTTCTGGGCCTGAAGAAGCTGCAAACAATCCAAAGCCCATCGCACTTGAACTTCCTCTAAATTCAATATTAGGCATGATGAATTAAGCGAATTGGGTTTGAGCAGCTAATACTGTAAAAGTAGCACTAGCTGTTTTGATAATTGTAAAAGTATAAACATCAATACTGTTTGCATTACCAGAAGAAGGTGCAGAGCCACCTTGCCATTCGGTAGTTACCTGTGAAGTAGTACCATCTATTTGAACAGAAGTGCAATAGTAAGCAGTACCACCTTGTTGAGCCATAAAGGCAACTGTTAATGATTCATCATTAGCTAGAATAGTATTCAAGCTAGTACCACTAGAAGCTCGGAAATTTAAAACAAAATTTGCTGTAGCGTTACTTTTACTGTATCGAACAGATTGGTTTGTAGTGTCATAGTTTATTGTGCCAGTTGCCGCCGTACTAGTTGTTGCACAAACTTCTGCTGTATTTTTAAATCTAGCCGCTAATTTAGCGGTAGTACCATCAAATTTTTGTGTTCCAGTAAAGGTACGATCAGTTGATAAGCTAAATGATCTATCAACCCAACTTAAAGCTCCTGAACCATCTGTACTTAAAACATAACCACTAGTCCCGTCGGCGGCTGGGTAAGTATAGGTAATATTAGAGGTGACAGTTCCAGGAGCTTTAAAAGCAAGATAATTACTTGAATCTGAATCAGCTAAACGAAGTTCACTTGCTGAATTAAGAGTGACATGACTACTTGATGTAAGGCCAGCCAAAGTTCCTACGGCTGTAATATTCGATTGGGTTGCTCCAGTTACGGTTGCAGCAGTTCCAGAGCAATTTCCAGTTACATTTCCAGTTAAGTCTCCAGTTACATCTCCAGTTAAATTTGCAACAAACGCATTAGCTGACTTATCCCATAACCCATTTGAAGATGCCCCTGTAAAGGTCACATCCCCATTGAAGGTTGTTGCTCCTAAAGTTCCAACTGAAGTCAAAGAACTAGCTGTAACTCCACTTGCAAGAGTATTTCCAGTTAAGCTTGCCGCTGCAACATTTACAGCAGCAGACCATGAAAGCGTTCCAGACCCATCCGTAGTAAGCTGTTCTCCAGCATTACCATCGGCTCCAGGCAAGGTATATAAAAGATTACTTGTGACAGATGAAGGAGCTTGAAATCCTACATAATTACTAGAATCAGCATCTGCAAAACGCACATCAGTCTGTGCATTTAAAACAATATTCCCAGTAAAAGTAGCTCCTGTCGATTGAACTAAATTTGCAAGACTAAGTGTTTGATCCCCAGACGAATCATAAATAAAGGTGTCAGCCTTAATTGTCCCATAAGCCATTAGAGAATCACCCAGCGAGCGTTTGCAGGAATTGTAACCGTTACTCCTGAGTTTATAGCTAAATCCCCAACTGAGCTAGCATTTTTTGCGGATCCATTACCTATTGTGTAGTTAGTCGTAATTGTTTGGGAGTTTTCAACAAATATTTCATCAGAACCACCTCCAGTAGCACCGCCACCTGCACCACCAATAGATCCCCATCCAGTATTTCCGTATCCTTCAAATTGATTAAGTGTTGAGTTATATCTAAATGCTCCCGTGTTAGCACCAGCAGGTCTTTGTGCAGTTGTTCCAACAGGCATGTCAACCATGCCAGTCCCTGTAAGTAATAAGTTACCTGCAATTGTTAATGCACTTAATGTTCCAAGAGAAGTAATTGCCGTTTGAGCAGCCGCCGTTACTGTTGCAGCCGAACCAGAACAGTTACCTGTGACATTTCCAGTTAATGCTCCTGCGAAACTGTTGCTAGTTAATAAGCCACTTGAAGGGTTGTAACTTAAACCTGTATCTGTCTCTGCTCCTTGAGATCCTGTTGCCCCATCAACAAACAATGGATAGACAGTTTCATCAGTTGAGTTATTAGCTGTAACCGTAACTTCAGTTGCTAATGCTGCTGTTCCTGAAGTGTCTTGAGTACCAGAAGTATTAACACCAGGGAGATTAATATTTGCTGAACCGTCAAAACTAACTCCACCAATTGTTCTTGCAGTAGCTAAAGCCGTTGCAGTAGCAGCGTTTCCAGTACAAGAGCCAGAAGAGCCTGAAGTGTTTCCAGTAACATTACCTGTAACATCTCCAGTTACATTTCCCGTGAGATTTCCGCTAAATGTTCCTGTAATTGTTCCGCCGTTTGTTATATCGTTTGTGCCTAAATTAATGTCACCAGACATTGTGCCACCAGCCAAAGGAAGCTTAGTTGCATCAGTTGCAGCGTCTGTTGTCCATTCAAGCGTGGTAGGTGAACTAGCATTAGCTTTAAGGATTTGATTAGCCGCTGGAGCTGCGGCTGGAAGGCTGATTGTATAACTAGATTCTGAGCCTTTATCTGTTGCTCCTTTAATTCCTACATACGCACTACCGTTACCGTCTGCTTCGTAAAAACGAATTTCTTTGTCATTGTCTACAAGTGCATTACCAGTTAATGTTCCTCCTGCTTTTGGTAAAGCTAAAGCAGCTAAATCGTAAGCAGATTTAACAGCGTTAGGAGTGGCGGCAGTAGTAGCAGAAGTAGAACTTGTACTATCAGTTAACTGCAAAACACCAACTGCACTTGTAGTTCCTGTCGTGACCTTGGAACCAGTTATTGCAGCCGAGTTTGAAATATCAGCATTAACAATTGCTCCAGCAGTAATAGAAGTTAAACCTGCATTATTTATTCCAATATCACCTGTAACTGTTACGGCTGTTGCCTTATCACTTGCATTTCCTACGAGGATTTTTGCAGCAGTTAAATCTTCTAATTTTGTAAATGCAATTGCAGCTCCTGAAGCCAAGTTTGCATTAACTAAACTTCCATCAACCATTGTTGATGTGACTGTATTTGTATCTCCACTTGTAATTACTGTTCCAGTTACGTTTGGAAAAGTAATAGTTTTGTCAGACGTTGTTGGATCAGCAACTGTTATTGTTGTTTCAAATGCGTCAACAGTAGAGCCTTCAAATACTAGGCTTCCAGTATTACTAATTAAAAGTTCACCCGTAATAGTACCACCAGCTTTTGCTAGTTTTTCTGTCTCTAATTCTTGTAAAGCATCTTGTACATTGGTAGAACTTAACTGTCCATATGGGCTAAATGTAATATTCGAGGCGACTTGACCTGCAACTGTTTGTGAAAGGTCTACCTCGTTCCATGATGAGCCAGCACTATTTGTAACACCTAAAATATAGTCAGGAGGAGCAAATGCGATAGCAGGAGCTGGAGAACTTGGAGTTCCACCTGTTGCAACTACGACATATACACCGTCGGTAGTAGCACTAGCTGTAGGCAAGTTAGAACCAACTGATAAACCAGCCGCAATACCAGCCGAGGTTGTTGCAACCATCTGACTCGTATTTGCGTTGTAGGTTCCACCAAAAACAAGACTTCCTTTTGTCAGCGTAGTGATGGCTTGCCAAGCGTTACCATCCCAAATGAAGGCATCTTCCGATACTGTGTCAAACAGAATTTGTCCTGAGAACTGGGCTGTTGGGTAACCACTTTGGGCTATAGATTGAAAGACTGCTGTAGAAGCATTGCTTAGTTTTGTGCCATCAATAGAATCGTTTGCAATTCTCGCAGCATCAAAACTTCCACTTGTTATTTTGCTTGCAGCAAGATCAGGAACCAAAGCAGCCGTTAATGCTGCACCTGCTGTTGCTACACCTTTATTATTTACAGTTATTGATTGATAGGTTCCAGCACTAATTCCACTCGTTGAAGTCGTTAAATTTCCTGAGCCATCAACAGTCAAACCTCCTCCAGATGTGATTTGAACTGCACCTTTTGCACTTGTAGTTGCAACAGGAAGATCCCCAGCTACTAAGGCGGTCGCAGCCGTAATCATGCCTTGTGCATTAAAAGTTATACCGCTAACTGTTGCTCCAGTAACACTATTAGTAAGAGATAATGCACCAGCTCCACTAACACTTAAACCCGTTCCAACAGACACACCACCAACAGCAGATGTAGTAGCAATAGGTAAATCGCTGGCAGCTAGAGCAACCGTTCCTGTAATTAATCCTTGAGCGTTATATGAAATCCCTGAACGAGTAGCAGCAGTAACTGTGTTATTAATTCCAAGATTTCCACTTGCTACATTTAGTGATCTATCAATATTTGATGTATTTAATTTGGCGGCTGTAATTGTCCCATCAGTAATTTTGGCATTAACAACAGCGTTTGCAGCTATTTTTGCTTCAGTAACAGCATTGCTAGCTATCGCTCCAGCATCAACAGAATTATCGGCTAAAGCTGCTGCATCAACAGCATTTGCTGCAAGTTTGGCACTTGTTACTGCATCATCAGCAAGTTTGGTTGTGCCTACAGCACCATCTGTAATTGTTCCAGCAGATATAGTTCCTGAAAGCTTGGCAGTTGTTATAGCGTTGTCTGCTATCTGATCTGTTCCAATTGTTAGATTTGCTATTTGAGCATTTGTAATCGTGTTATTAGCAATATTTCCAGCAGCGATAGTTTGACTTGCAATCTTTGCTCCAGTAACAGCTCCACTAGCGATAGCAGCAGTATCAACAGCGTTGTCTGCAAGTTCTGTAGCAGTAACAGAATTAGTTGCTAATTGAGTAGCAGTAACACTTGCACTTGTAAGTTTCGCCCCAGGTATATCTCCATCACTTAAATTTAATTTTCCATAAGCAATTGTTGTATTAGCAATTCTGGCATTATCAACAGCAAGATCAGCAATAGCAGCAGTATCTACAGCATCATCAGCAAGCTCAGAAGACCCAACTGCATTTGCAGCTATTTGTGTTGCAGTAATAGTATCGTTAACTAACTTCGCTCCAGTTATCGTTGCGTCTGTTATTTGAGTTGCAGTTATCGCTCCGTTAGCAATCTTGGCAGTTGTGACCGCTAAATTTTGAATTGTTGCTGTCGCTACGGCATCAGTAGCAAAAGGCGTTGCAACCTTGGCAGCAGGAATATCTCCCGAATCAATAAGAGCCGCACCAGCAGCTATTAAATCTTTTACAGTTACCTTTTTTGTCTCAGTTGCACTTAAATCTGCAAGTGCAAGCACGTCAGTCGCTTGAATACCAGCTTCACCAAGGGCAGGTAAAGCACTTATCTGAAGATCAGCCATTGACTACTATCTAAAAACCATTAGCAATAGTTTAAACCTGTTCCTGCAATATGGGACTTTCATTTTCCTGAAGAATCTTATCGTTATCTTCTTGAAGGATGTATCCAACAGTATCACCAGTTTTTAAACGAATAACTCCATTAGTTACAAATTCAATTCTTGTATCTATGACTTCAGCAGCATTTACGCTTACAGCAACATTAGTAATAATGCAATTTGCTTCATAGTAAACATTATTTTTTTTATTATTTGAATCTCTATAGATGTAAAACAAACCATCAAAATCAGAACCCTGTTGTGTTCTAACAATTAATTGAGCTAGATAAAATGCAAATTCAGATTCAGCTCCATATTCATTTTTTCTATCTCCTGTTTCATAACTATGCTCCCAAATACAATTCATTGTGCCTTGACCACTAATTAATCCAGCTTCATATTGATTCCTAAATTCATCTCCAAGATTTGTTAAATCAACTTGCTCCCTACTCGTTGTCATCTCAAAATCTCGAACATTGGCAACATGCCTATATCTTTCGTTTCTAGTTTTAATCGTAATATCTTTAGCAGAGCTAGGAGTTGCAAGAGTTAAAGCATTAGCTGTTAAACCCTCAATTGCTTTTGAAAAAGAATTAAATAACCTTATACCACCAACAGGATCAACATTTAAAAACCATTTTCCATCTGGATAGTTATGACCACTAACAAGTTCAAGGTTTGAACCATCAACCGTTTCTATTTCTACTTCATCTCCTGTCAGTAACGAACCTGAACTATGGTCAACACTAAATCTCTTTGTTGAAGTGTTCACATCAAAAGGATCTAACTTCGTCTGCAAAGCAGCTTGAAGTGCATCTCTTTTAAGGGCTATTTCACCCGATTGTCCAAAATAGACACCCATAATTTAGATAGATACTTCTGTAGGTGCTCCGTTTGATTCCCAACTAATATCAGCACTCAACACTTCACCAACGGCACTATTCATTGATATTCCAGTAATTAAAGTCGAGAAAGTAATAAAACGACCATTGGCAGAACCGTCAACAATTTTAAGTTTTAAAGTTGCAGCAGTAGAGGCATCAGCCGTTCCGTCACCAGCTCCACTTCCAGCTTTAATACATTTACCAATTAAGTCTGTAACATCTCCACCAGCACCAGCAGAAGCTTGATAGTAAAACAGTCTTGCACTACCGCTATAACTTCTAATCCCTTGGACAATCGTTCTATCGGTGTCTTCTAAAGAAGTTGTTTCAAGAACAGCTTGTGAACTAGAAAAAGACCAAGATTGAACTTTTGCGGCTTTATCGCCGTCAATAAAAAGTTGTCCATCCTTTCCGCTATAAAAAGCCACGACCTAAAAAATCAAAACGTTGTGTTTATTCTAAGGGGCATCTAGGCAAGCAACAAAACTACAGCTCACATTGCTCATACCTTTAAAGGTACTTGTAACAGAAGGAGGCCCAGAATAACGCCACTTTAACCCTGTATTTGTTTCATCCATATAAGCAGCTAAATTTCCTAAAGACCCGTCGGGCATTGTATGACCAGTTCCTCCAACACCTGCTAAACCTGATTCATTATTAAAAGTTACATAATCCCAATCAGAATTTACATCTCTATAATTCTCCAGAATTTCAAAAGCTTGAGCATCAGTAATATTTGAAAAGCCAAGACTTAAGGTTGCATTAACTCTTTTATTTCCATAACGGATATGTGTTTTTGTACCATCTAAGGATTCAAAATCTGTACTTGGAAATTTCCCAGGGGTGTAACTTCTGGAAGTTGGTTTAATACTTGGAAAGGGTTTTTCAGTTGCCATTAATCCACTTCGGTAAAGAGTAAAGTATTTGAACTAGACCAATTTTGCAGCATTGCCAGTTTACCGTCACTCGTTAATTCTGCGTATGAACCAGTTAATTCCACGAGGCCATCCTCTCCAAAAGTAATACTTTCTACTTTGTAGCATTGATCAGATGCTTCTGATTCTTTTATTGTAAATAGTGATCCTCTGTATTGAGAAGGTAAGGGACTTGAGAAGTTTGCAGTAGCTTCTGTTACTGGCATGATCTCGCCAGCCACTATTGTTGACGGATTCCAATAATAAAAAGTCTTACTTCCACTAATTGTGTCTTTACTTACAACAGTTCCATCTTCAAGAATTGCACCGTTATTAAATCGTTGAACATGTTGCGTTGTTGAGAATACTCGTATGTAATCTCCAGGTCTAACTCCGTTGATGTAATGAGGAGCTGTCTTAAAACTTATTGTATGATCTAAATGTTTTTTTAAAGCTAATGTGTATTTTGCAAACCATTCCGCTGCTGAACGACTAGTACAAAAGCCAGAAAGGTCGAATGTCTCTACTGCATCCTCCTCATGTGAAACTAAAACATTACCATTAGCATCTTTTTCTTCAGCTAAACGAATAATTGTTGATTTTGTTTCAGGAAATCCATTTTCCACCTCTTGACGATAAAGAACATTTGCTTTAAATGATTGCCTATCTTCTGGGGATAAGAAAGAAACACTTAGATCATTTATATTTCCATCAGTAAACATTGCTTTAATTTTTGGCTTTGAATGTTCTCCATCTAAATCAATTTCAAACGTATTAGGATCAAAAGGAACAGCAGGATATAAACTAAATTTTCCTCCAATAATCGTAAAATCTAATAAACAATAAAGAGCTTGTTGATAAATAAATTCTCTTAAATTTACTCGGCTAGAAATCATACCGTCCCAAAAAAATTTATTTGCCTTACAAAACTTTGCTGCAATCTCCATATTTCCATCATCAACAGAAGACTCACTAATAACTGCTCCAGCTCCTAGCGTTTTATCTGTTAACAACGCATAAGCAATCTCAGGAAATAAATTTGATGCTTTTTGTGTTCCATCTATTAAACTCTTAACTTTTATTCCTTCTTTAAAGTAAGCAGAAAACTGACTAAAGTTTGTCCATTCCTTTGAACTATCAATCATTAAGCCTGTGTAAGCTAAGTTTTTATAAGTAGCTGGAGCACCTACTGCTCTATCTCCCTCTGTTTCTACAATTTCATTACAGTATGTTATTTGATGTTCGGGGCCATCTAAATGGCTTGACCTGTCACCTTCATACTGCCAAAAATCAGAAGCGGCATCATAAGGATTTAATTCGGCAGATCCTATTTCATCGCTGTAAATACTAGAAGAAGTAGTATTAACATTTACGTTAAAACGTATATCTGTAGCCCCAGAATTAATAATTTCACTAGTAAAAATATCGTCTTTATCTATATAAACAGTTTGATTATGTGAATAATTTTGTCCTACGGCACTCAAAGACCATTGAGCAAACCACTCTGCCCCCAAAGAATAAACAGTAACATTAGCCTTTAGCCCTGAGCCATCATCACCAGAAAGTGTTTGAACATTTACTTCACCATCAAAAGAAGGACTAGCTGTTAATGCTGTCTGCTCATCTTTTGTAACTCCATAAAGAGGATGTCCACCAGCAGTTAATTGGTGAGTTCCTAGCGTAAATTTGCCGCCTCTACCATCTAGTGTGGTGTAGTGAAATTCAACAGGACTAGTATCTCCTGGTGCTTTTGCTTGATGATTAGACCATGCAGGGCCAGTAAGCCCTTCAATATTGGGAGTTACATCTGCTTGATTAATGTATAAAGAATAAGTTGTCCATCCAGAGGTGGGGTGATTTTGCCAGCCAACAATAACTGTTCCATGAGCACCAGAGCCATCTACATATCCACCGTAATTAGGAGGATAAAAAAGCTTATTAGTAAATATTCTTACGACTGGTCTTGCTATTGGTAAATTGGTTATTGAATAATCATCTCTACTACCATCTTGGTTTTTCTGAAAACTATCAACTTTATAAATAGCGTTTCCTATTTTTACTTTATCTGGTGCCCCTAAATTCCATTCGATATTGCTTAATTTTTGTTTAGTTAACGCATAGTTTTTATCTCCTGCAAATTGAATAACATAATCTTCTCCATCAACACTACAAATAAATTTATCTATAGATCCTGCTGTTCTTGAACCATTAGAATTTAAAACAATAGCATTAACAGGATTGTGCCTTTGTCCTGCTTCATAAGCTTGTACTTCTTTAACAACAGCAGCACCAGGCCAAGGGAAAAATCTATACTCGTACTGATCTAAAGTTGGCTGATCTATTCTTATATAGTTATATTGAAATTCAGGAGTATTACCTTTTACACAAAATAAACCAGTATGGGCATTAATGTTAACTTCAGGCTTTAACCAATTCCAAGTGTCTTGACCTACCTTTCTAACTTGTAATTTGAAGAAACTATATCTAGTAATAAATTTATTTATATTACCAAGTTGCAAAGAAGAATTATAATCATAAATTTTATAAATTTCCTCTTCTGAAGGTTTACTATTTACATTTGCAAATTGAATTTCTTTAAATACTTTTGACTTGATTCCTATCTCAGTAATATGACATCTTCTATTGTTAGAAATAGTTCCTAAAGTAGCCTTCTGAAGTGTATATCGACTATTTGGATTAAATATGTCATTGAAATTCTGTTCATAATAAAAATGGTCATCTGTATCTAATCTTCCAGGTCTTACTGTGAAAAAGTCTCCATTCCTATCCCAATAAGGGTTTCCGCAATGCGCTCCTAATCCACTATTAGGATTGTCAATAGATTCATACCTTCCAGATTCTATTACTTTAAAACTAACTGATCTGATTTTTGTTCCATCCCACGGTCTTCCATTAACAGGCAGATTATCTTCCAATATCTGCTCACAACTTAGCAAAGTTGATCCAGCCATATACTGCTCACCTATTGCAAGATATGAATCACTAGCCTCTCTAACTGTTTTAGTCGCAGAGTTAATATCCTCAACACCATGAGGTTCCATTGTTAATCTTTTGTCAGTAGTGTCTTGCTGATAACCAATTCCTTCATATAAACCAAGTCTTCCACTACCTACTATTTGATAAGTTAAAGAGCCTCCAACAGTTGCATCAGCATCGCCTGATTGCTGAAGAGCAGTTCCAGAGTTAATAAATCCTGCTCTCATGGGCCATGCACCAAGGAGCTTTCTTCTCTTTTTGTACGTTATTCTTCCTGCTGGTCTGTACTCATCTGTGTCTGTATTACTAGGAGTCCTAACTAATTGATAGGGCAATTTATAACAAGTAGCATTTGGCATTGGATTGCTTAAACCAAATGTTGCTTGTGTTGTTGGATTTCTTGTACCACAAAAATGTTTTTTATTATCAACTCTAAAAATATTATTCATAGGCATCTGCCCGCCATCTTCTAAGAAGGGAAGGTTGTCACCTTCTGCATAGGCTAATTTATAAACCTTTTCTGAATGATAATTTTCTATTAACAAATCACCAATTGCATAACCTTTAAAATCTGGCCTTTTAGCTATTTTGCCTAAAGAAAACAGAGCAAGTATTTTTAATTGTTGATAGCTGCCCAAGCTAACCATCTGCGACCAAAGAAGCTGTGAATTAACACGAATACCTCCGTAAAAAATTCCATTTATTAATTGGCGATTAGTAAAAACAAGGGGTACTAAATCTCCTAAGTTTGCTAAATCTTGAACACTATTAAAACTAAATTGCGGAGCAAACCTCTTAGTTCCACCAATATCTGCTGTTCTTTCATTAGTACCTTGTCTTTGACTTGGTGGCTTTGGTGCTAACAAAACACTCGCAGCAGTTAAGGCAACACCAACAGCAACTTGTCCAAGGAAAGTAAGGCTACCACCCGACCAAAAAGCCCCTACAACAGCAGGGCCAGCGACAAGATCAGGTACTGATCTATAAGCTTCTGGCTTTTCTTTGACTTTTGCTGCTACACCTTCTAAAAATTGAAAATATTCTTCTTCTGTTATTCCAAGAGCATTACAGAGATCGGCTTCCGTTGGAAGTAGCACCCTACGAGAGAAAGGGCTTCTAGCGGTGACCATTTCACCACCGACTTTCCTAATGTTTTTTGGTAACTCAGCCATCCTTCCTCGTAAAAAGCTGCCATGCCAAAACCATCATCTGATTTGCATAAGCCAATTGTTCCTAGTTTAGGGGGTGATTCAACTCCCCACCTATTTAATTCTTCAAAAAAGATACTATAGTCTTTTCTTTTTAATCTTCGATACCAATTACGCTCTCCTTTTGGAACAGTAAAACCATAGTGACCTAATACTGTACGAACCAAAGATAAGCAATCTCCAGTTCCATGCTTTACAGGATCAGACCCTAAACGATACTCAAGACCTATTAACTCGTAAGGCTTCAAAGATTCTGCAATTGACCTGTTAAAGGAAGATGAGAACACCTTGCCTTCGTCAAAGTTTGCTGTGGAGCGTTTGCACCAACAGCATCTATAGCACTAGATAGCTTCAACTCAATTGACTCAACATCATAACTCATTCCAGCAGCTAACCACAGTTCACCACTTATTTTCCCTCCATTAGCAGCAGACGTATCTTTATTAAAATCTGTTGTCATTAAAAATGTTTCTACTTCTATTAAATATTTATTATCTACAAATTCTTTTACATGGTTCATACTTAATAAGTTATTAGCAAGAACAAGAGAAGCTTCCAAGTTATCCCCTGATCTATTCATTGCTGCTCCTTGATAAAGAAAAGACAGATAATTATGACCAGCAACAGCCGTATGTTTTCCATTCTGGAATTTAAGCTCTGAACCGTCTGTTTTATAAACAGTAAGGAAAGCAGTTAAAGCAACAACTGACATTACATTCCTATCCTTGATCTGGCTCCCCTGCTATTTCGCAGAGTGGACATTGTTCTAGATTCTCCTGCTGCTGCACCCTTAGATGCTGCTGAATTAATAATTTGACCTATTGCAGATTTAGGAACAAATTCTTCAGAGTTAAAGTTCAATATTGGGCCAGAATAGTTAACGGTTGTTTGTGCATTAGCTCCACCTCCTGCGGATGATTGACCAGTACCAGGGATCACAGATTCACCCCTAGCCCCTGCTGAATACCGTTGCATTGACTGAGCCATCTTAGAGGCTGGAATTATATACTCATCCTCACCTGCTTCTCCCACAAGCCCCATTGTGGGCTTAGTAACTAAACCACCTTGATTAAATGGTCTAATTCCATTAGCAACATAAGCACCTTCAGCAGCCGTTAAACCAAACGCCCCAAAGATTGCTTTTTTTAACATCAAGCTTCCAATCTGTTTAGCAATACCAGCAAGAGATTCTCCAAGCGATTTAGTTCCATCTATTAAGCCCATAACAGCACTATGTAAACCACTTGCAATTGTTTCTTTAACAGCTTCAAATGCTTCTTTTAATTTATTAACAGCAGGATTTGTCTCTTCTGTCTTTTTCTTGCCTTTATCAAGTTCGTTATTTGTTTCTTTAACAATGCCAAGATATTCTTTCCAAGCCTTATTAATGTCGCCACCAGCTTTTGCAATCGCTTCTTGAAATTTTTCCATATCAACAAACCTAGAATTGCCTTCTTCATCTGTATTCCATGCGTTTAAAGTTTCACCAATTTTTTCTCCTGCACCTTGAACTGTGTTGGAGACAGCTCCAGCAACTTTTTTGACTCCTCCAGCCATCCATTCAAGAGCTTTTTTCATCCAAGGAGGCAGGTCTTCGTAGAATTTTGTAATTCGTGTTTTTAAACCAGAAAAAATAGAGCCAAGCCATTCTGAAACTCCAGTTGCAACTCCTTTGAAAAAGTCTTGCATCCATGTCCCAAAACCTGTTAATTTTTCTCCTGCAAAATTTGTCCATTCTCCAATTGTTGTGAATAAAGGTTCAAAAGCTAAAGCAACAGCACCAAAAGCTTTGCCCATAGCAAAAGCAACCGCTTCTACTAATTGAAAACCTTTCTCAACTTTTTCTAAGAAGAACGTCCAAACTTTTGTAATTAAAACAATTGCAGAAGTTCCCTTGCCAAATTCGTCTGTGAAAGCTTGGCCCATTCCAGCAAGGAATTTAGCAATTATCCTGACAGGAAGCATTAAAGTTTTTAATGCAATTCCAAGAGCGTCAATAACAACAGAAACACCTTGCAGCGTTATCCTTATTGCTGCTCCTAATTCACTTTGTTCTGCAAATAAATTACTAAATGAATTAGCAACCCTATCCCATGCCCCACTAATTGTGTTCCCCGCAATAATTGCAGCATCTTGAGCTGCACCCTGAGAATCAGCCTGATTTGCAATTAATTGATTTAGTTTTTCTGTGTCTTGTATTGCTACTTGAATACCCTTAAATGCTTCAATTCCAAAAGCTTCTTGCAATTCACCTGTGCTAAATCCTTCTAGTTTTTTAAGTGCTCCTTGAAGACCTTCTGTTCTTAAGGTTGCTTCGTTTAAGTCAATTCCTAACTTTTTACCAGCTTGTCCACTTGATATTTTTGCAAGGGCTGAGTTTAAGCCGCTAAATGCTGTTTCTATATTTGTACCTGCTGCTGTTGACTGAGCAAGAACAGCATTAACTTCATCTAATGAAACCCCTAACCCTGCTGCTGTCGTTGCAACTTTACCTATGTTGTCTGAATATTGACCGATAGTAATAATGCCGTCTGCCTGTGTTTGTGCAAATTTATCCATTAATTCACCAGCATCTTTAGCACCTAATCCATAAGCGTTTAATACTTTTACAGCAGCCCCTCCAGCCGTGTTTATATCAGTAAAACCACCAGTAGCACCAAGACTTGCTGCCTTTAATATCATTGCTGCATCAGCAGCATCCGTAAAACCAGCAGAAGCAACGTCATAAGCAGC
>VTLG01014870.1_pt1 | contig 23436 bp, 35 predicted proteins | sample 4694571 | NCBI WGS metagenome assembly VTLG01 (sample SAMN12604809, study PRJNA352737) | marine metagenome | biome: ENVO:00000447; feature: ENVO:00000209|ENVO:00000569|ENVO:01000036; material: ENVO:00002151; isolation source: viral sequences binned using virsorter ...
CTGGTACGCGGTTCGTAAAAATAAAAAAGGTCACTATGTAGGGGGCCGAAAGCAAACAACAGTATGGGACATCAATAAACCGTTAAAATCAGAAACAGGCCACAGCACTCAAAAGCCTGTTGAGTGCATGAAGCGCCCCATAGAGAATAACTCAAGCCCCGGTCAGGCCGTATATGAACCGTTCTCTGGTAGCGGAACGACAATCATAGCAGGAGAGATGACCGGGCGTTGTATTTACGCGATGGAATTAAGCCCTGCTTATGTGGATGTGGCTGTAAAGCGGTGGCAAGACTTCACGGGCGAAAAGGCAAAGCTGGAGGATAGCGGGGAGATTTTCCCTACTATAAAGGCCGATGCCGCCTAAAAAGGTTACAAAGCCCACGTTTAAGCCAACGGACGAAGAGCGGAAGCTGGTTGAACAGATGTCGGCGGTGGGCATACCGCAGTCTAATATAGCGATGGTCATCCGTGATGGGATTGATGACAAAACTCTGAGAAAGCATTTCCGCAAGGAATTAGACACAGCGGCAACAAAGGCCAATGCGAAGATAGGCGGCACGTTATTCAACAAGGCGGTCAACGGAGACACGTCAGCGGCTATATTCTGGGCCAAGACACGAATGGGCTGGAAAGAAACCAATGTAACGGAACACGCTGGTAACGTGGCAGTGAATATTCAGTTAAATGCAGTTAAATCTAAAAATTGATTTTCCAGAGGTATTCTCGCCTCTGATTAAACCAGCCCGATACAAAGGCGCATGGGGTGGCCGTGGTTCGGGCAAGTCATGGTTCTTCGGCTTGATGACCGTGATAGCCTTGTTAGAGGGCAAGCGGGTCGTTTGTCTCAGGGAAGTGCAGAACTCCATCAAGGACTCTGTGAAGCAGTTAATTGAAGACGTTATTGAGCGTCACGGGTTAGAGAGTTTATTCGACATTACGGAGCAAGAGATACGGGGGCCGCAGGGTTCAACGTGTATCTTTAGAGGGCTACATAATTCAACTTCGGCATCGATCAAATCGCTAGAAGGCGTACAGGTGGCGTGGCTGGAAGAGGCTCAAACGATTAGCCAGCGCAGTTTGGATTTATTAACCCCTACCATACGGGCAGAGGGTTCGGAGTTATGGTTTAGCTGGAACCCTGTATCCAGGTTAGACCCGATTGATAAGCTGTTAAGAAGGTATCAGCCAGAGGATTCAATTATTGTTGAGGCGAATTGGAGGGACAATAAGTGGTTCCCAAAGTCGCTTAAAGCGGACATGGAGCGGGATCGTTCTCAAGACCCGGAAAAGGCGTCACACGTATGGGACGGTGAGTATGCCTCAGTTACAGGTGGGGCGTATTACGCTGCGCTAATATCAGAGATTCGCAAGGCTGGTCACATTACTAAAGTAGAATATGACCCAGATTTGCCAGTGTACAGCGCGTGGGATTTAGGAATTGGTGACAGTCTTGCTCTCGTTCTGTGGCAGCAAGTAGCAAAAGAAATTAGGTTTATAAACGCTTACGAGAACCACTCCCAACCACTGCCTCATTACGTTAAGTGGCTGGAATCGTTACCGTATAAAGTAGACGTAGACTGGCTGCCGCAAGACGCAAGGGTAAGAGAGCTTGGCACGGGTTTAACTAGGGTGGAAGTGCTTCGACGTAAAAAGCGCAATGTGCGAATAGTACCAACGCACAAGGTAGACGATGGTATAAACGCGGTTCGTGAGCTTTTGCCGCAGATGTATTTTGACGCGGACAAATGCGAGTACCTTTTAGAGTGCTTGATGCAGTACCGTGAAGATTATGACGAGCGTCTTTTAACGCTCAAATCAAAACCCTTACATGATTGGACAAGTCACTCAGCGGATGCGATTCGTTACGCCAGTATTTCGTACAAACAAATTAAACCAGACGCACCGAAAGTAATCCCTGAATTTATTGAACCAGAGCCATTAACAGTAAATGAACTGTTAGAAGGTCTTGACGAGAAGAGGACAGAGTTTTGACAAACCAAGTGGGCGCGATATGAGTGAAGAAATTGAAAGCCGGGAAGATTACGAAGGGGCGCACGGCACAGCTCGTTATTGGGCTATTGAGTTAAGTGCCGCCGACGAAGAGGAGCAAGAGTGGCGCGATGAGAGTGATGATGTAATTGACCGCTATCGGGCAGACCAAAGCATGGTGCAGATGGGGAGGGAAAAACGCTTTAACTTATTATGGTCAAACACGGAGACGTTAAAGGGTGCGCTGTTTGCAAGGATGGCGAAACCTGATGTGCGGCGGAGGTATTTGGATCAAGACCCAGCGGGCCGACAAGTGGCAACTCTTTTAGAGCGGGCGTTAGAATATTCAACGGACGTGCATGACGAGCGAGACATAATTGCAGGGGCGATAGAAGACTATTTATTGCCGGGGCGTGGTGTCGTTTGGGTTTTAAAAGAAGACATAATGGTAGACGTGGAAGTCACCGACGTGTTCGGTTTGCCGATAACCGATGAGTTTGGAATGCCTACGGGTGAAACTCAGGAAGTGGTCGGGGATCAACGGTGTTGGTTTGAATACGTCCACTGGCAAGATTACAGAGAAAGCCCGTCAAAGCGGCCAGAGGACGTAAGGTGGAAAGCACGGCGTCATTTGATGAACCGGGAAGAGTTAATGTCGTTGTCTCCAAAGCATGCGGACAAGGTTCCGCTAAACTGGTCACCTGTAGACGGGGATAAAAAGGACGTTGCTGACGTATTCAGACGAGCAGAGGTTTGGGAGATATGGGATAATGATTCGTTAAAGCGGTATTATATTGTTAAGGGTTATCCAGCCGTCTTATTTGAAGAGGAAGACCCCTATGAGCTAGAGGGGTTCTTTCCCACGCCGAAACCGCTTGTGTCGGTTAAAACGAATGGCAGTGGCGTACCAATACCAGAGTTTCGGTTATATCAAGACCAAGCCGATGAGCTTGATAGAATTACCACAAGGATTGCCAAGCTGACCGATGCGTTGCGGCGGCGTGGTATTTATGACGCATCTGTTCCCGAATTAGCAAAGTTAGCGGAAGCTGGGGACAACACGTTTGTTCCGGCTGAAAATTACGCCAATTTAGCTCAAAAGGGCGGGCTTCAAGGTGCGATTCAATCAGAGGACATGACCCAAACGGCTAGCGTATTGAGCGGGTTATATCAACAGCGGTCGCAGCTTATCCAGACCATTTATGAGGTGACGGGGATAAGTGACGTTATCAGAGGTTCTACAAATCCAAATGAAACCGCCACGGCTCAAAGACTAAAGGGTCAATTTGGGTCCATGCGGTTAAAGCAAAGGCAAGAGGCCGTCCAGCGGTTTGTGCGTGACCTTTATAGAATCCGTGCCGAATTAATATCAGAGCATTTTGAAACTTACGTTTTACAGAATATGACGGGAATGCAAGTCACGCCGCAAATGCAACAAATAATGAAGTCGGACAAGCTGCGGTCTTACAGGATAGATATTGAGACAGACTCCACGGTATTTGAAGATGCTCAAATGGAGCGTCAAAGCCGAATAGAATTTGTGAATACGTTGGGCGGGTATTTAGAAAAGGCATTGTCGGTTGTACAGGTGGCCCCGGAATTGACGCCGTTAGCATTCCAGGCGATGGAGTTCATGGTTCGTGGGTTTAAGGTGGGCCGTGAGTTTGAGGACACCATTGAGGAAGCGAAACAAAACGCGATGCAAGCCCAACAACAGCAACAACAGCAAGGTCCGCAGCAAAACCCGGCCATGATGATGGTGCAACAAAAAGCGCAATTGGATCAGGCAGAGTTACAACAAAAGGGCCAACTGAAATCGGCAGAGCTACAGCAAGATATGCAGATTGAACGGGCCAAGATGAATCAGGAAGCTCAGATTGATCGTGAGAAGATGGCGGTAGATGCGGAGATAGCCAGAGAGAAGATAATGACCGACGCCGAAGTTGAAATAATGAAAGGCACGGGGTTAATGTGATGCGTACCACTTATGTCTACGACAAGGCTCAAGGTAAGGTAATTCCAAAAAGTGTTTTTCAAGGTGTTAGAGGGCATAGCGTTATAAGTGACGTTGAGCCGTTTACATCACCAATTGATGGCACGGTATTAACTTCGCGCTCACAAATTAGAGCGCATGAGCGCAAGCATCAGGTGAGGCAATGTGGAAATGACTACACCTCGTCTGAGAAACCTAGCTGGTGGGATGATCGTCACCAGTAATTCACCGCGTTAGCGGTATTCACTAATGGAGAAAATAATGGCTGACAGCACTCCCGAAAAGGAGTCGGCGGGTCAAGATGCCCCGGAGGAAACCCCGGAGCAAACCGCTGACGATTTAGACACCGTTCTATTACAAAGCATAGACAAAGCATTTACAGAGGAACCCGAAACGCCTCAAGAAGACGGGTCCACCTCTGAAGACGAAGAGGCACCAGAAGAAGAAAGCGCCGAAGCACCTCCACCCGAAGAAGTTGAGGCCAGCGAGGGCGATACTGACCAAGCGGAAACGGAAACCCCAGAGGTTCCACCGTTAGATGCACCTCAACATTGGTCACAAGCGGATAAAGATCGGTTTAGTGCGATGCCCCGTGATGCACAAGACTACGTGCTAGAGCGGGACAAAAGCATGACGGCAGACTATACCCGCAAAACTCAGGAAATAGCCCACATGCGACAGGCTATGGAACCCCTAGACCACGTTTTAAGTTCGGTTCGCCCGCAGTTACAACGACAGGGAATGACCGAAGCGCAGTATGTCCACCGCCTTATGGAAGCGGACAAAATGCTGCAACAAAACCCACAAGGGGCCATCCAGTGGTTAGCGTCGAATGCCGGGATAAATCTTGAAGCCCTTGAACAAGCGGAAATGCCAGTGGCAGATCCGCGACTCACTACTCTGCAACAACAAGTGCAAAACCTTCAAGGACATATCCAGACGAGTGAAGAACGGGCGGCACAAGAGCGTCTGGCCGGGCTTCAACAGTCAATAGATGGATTTGCCAACGAGAAAGACGAATCTGGAAACCTAAAGCATCCGCATTTTGAGGCTCTCCGTGTAAACATGGGGCAGTTGATGACAGCGGGTGCGGCTAATAGCCTTGACGAGGCTTATCAAAAAGCATTGAGGCTTGATGATACGATGTATCAAAAAAGCATTGAGGCTGAAAAGTCGAAAGTCAAACAGGCTGAAGACACGCGCCGAAAGGAAGCGGTTGCTAAAGCTAAGAAGGTTCCAACACGTCGATCAGCCAACCCGCCAGCGGGTTCGGTACAGGCAAGCGATCTAGATGGTGTATTATCTGGGGTTTTGGACAATGCAGGGATGTGAGGTGATTTAACCTTAACTTAAGGAGTGTATGAGATGGCTTCACCCAACTCATCGTTTACGGAAATCGTAACGACCACTCTGCAAGGCTATTCTAAACAGCTTGCGGATAACGTTACGAACCACAACGCCTTACTCCGCCATATGGACGAGAAAGGCAACAAGCAAGTCGCCACAGGGCGCACAATCGTTCAAGAGTTAGAGTACACCACGAATGCCACCACAAAGTGGTATAGTGGGTATGAAGCTCTGGACACGTCACCAAGCGATGTTTTCACCGCTGCCGAGTACAACTATAAGCAGTTGGCCGGTAACGTAGTAATTTCGGGTCTTGAAGAGGTACAAAACAGTGGTCGCGAAGCGGTCCACAACCTTCTCAAGTCGCGGATTCGCAACCTTGAAAAGTCGCTCAAGAACACCGTTGCCACCGCAATGTATGCGGATGGCACGGGAACCAGCGGTAAAGAAATCGGTGGTCTGCAAAGCCTCGTGGCTGATGCTGGCACTGGTACTGTTGGCGGCATTAACTCCTCGACGTACACTTGGTGGAAAAATCAGTTCTATGATTTCTCTGGCGAAAGCGTAACGGCCTCATCGACCACTATTCAAGCGGCCATGAATGCGCTTTGGATAAGTTGTATTCGTGGAGCGGATAAGCCTGATGTTGTGACGGCAGATACGACTTACTTCACATACTACTTGTCGAGTTTGCAGTCTAATCAACGGTTTACGTCCGACAATAAAGCTGCGGCTGGATTCATGAACTTGATGTTTATGGATGCCCCGGTGTTCTACGACGACCAAGCGCCGACCACACATATGTACATGCTCAACACGGATTATCTTTTCGTGCGTCCTGCGAAGGGCCGTGAGTTTGTGCCTTTGGGTGAGAAGGCTTCTGTCAACCAAGATGCTATGGTAATGCCAGTTGTATGGGCGGGGAACATGACCGTCTCCAACCGGGCGCGCCAAGGCGTCATAGTAGCATAAGGGGGGTTTGTTATGTATCAAGTCGGTATTGACGAAACCGCCGTCCACACCTCAGCGGAATTTCTGCTTGGGCAGTTGGGTACTAGCGATGGAACCAATAAAATCTACAAATACGTCCTGTACGATACAGGGTCGGGTAGTGTTGCGGCTGCATCAGGAAACGTGTGTTACTACTACACGCTAGATGGCTATAAGAACAATCAGGTAACTTCTGACCTGTCCGACTCTGTTGAGATCGGTGCGGGTGTTCTTCAGTCGGCACCGGGTGACGGTGAATATTGCTGGATTCAGATTAAAGGGCCAGCGACATTGACCACAGCCCTAACCGCTGGTGCGGATGGTGATCCTCTCACTCCCACGGGTTCGTCTGACGGTACGTTGGATGTATCTGCGTCAGCGACGGATAACGTCTGCGCGATTGCGGGTGATATATCGGATAAGGAAGTTGCTTGCGACTTTCCTTGGTAATTAGTTAGGGGGGATTTGCGTCCCCCCTTTCTTTTTTGGAGTTTAAAATGCCAAAAGTTAAAACGTCAACGGGAAAAACGGTTCACCTTCCATATACGAAGAAGGGCAAGAAAATGGCGGCGGCTATGAAGCGGCGTCGGGCAAATTCAAAACCAAAAACGAGGAAAGCATAATGGACGGCAATGTAAGAGCTAAATTTTACGAGGAGCCTAGAGCAAATGGTTTTGCTATTTTGGTGGAAATCAGCGTTGTCGGAGATCCGTCAACCTGTGTCGCAAAGGTGCGCGAAGAGCATAAACAACGGTTCCCAAAAGAGTGGGCGGCGTTCTCTGGCGGCAAAGTTGATGCGCCTGTTGAGGGTACGCCGCTAACAGATGTTAAGGGAATTGGCCCAAAATTAGCGGCGAAGTTAATAGCCAACGATATTCATACAGCGGAGCAATTAGCGGACGTGCATGATGGCGGGCTGGATGCGATAGGTATGGGTGCCTATGCCCATAGACAAGCGGCACAAGAGTTATTGGGCAACAACAAAGAGCCAGTTGGTCTGGTTGGATGACTCTTTTAACTATCATTGAGGGCGCGGCTGACGAAATAGGGCTAGAGCGACCCTCTACCGTTGTATCAAATGATGACCCGCAAGTTCGCCAGCTATTACGTGCGGCTACACAGGAGGGTAAGTATTTAGCCAAGTCATACAATTGGCAAATACTAAAAAAAGAGGGTTCGGTCACGACAGCGGCACAAGAGAGCCAAGGCGTAATGACAACAATAGCCGGTGATTTTGATCGTTTCGCTAATGACACGATGTGGAACAGAACAACAAGCACTAAAATCTATGGCCCGCTAACGGACGTGCAGTGGCAAAGGGTAAAGGCAGATGTAACCAGTGGGGTTAGCAACTGGTTTCGTATTAGGGGCGGGACGTTGCTTTTTACCCCGAATCCTACTGCAAGCCAATCGGTTAAGTTTGAGTATTACTCTGAGCGGTGGGTCGATCAAGGCACGGGTGCGACTCCAGCGGTAGCGGATGGGGTAAGTTTCAATAATGATGCTAATACAGTGGTATTCGATGAGGAAATAATGGCGTTAGGTGTTACTTATCGGTGGTTAAAGGGAAGAGGGCTAGATTATCAGGCTGTGCTAATGGAATACCGGGAACGGTTGGAAATTGTAAAAAACCAAGATGGCGCAAAACCCAACATTGACATGGGTGGCATCAGCTACGGACACTTGGGGGTCAACGTACCCGAAAGCGCGTATGGCAGCTAACCTATGCCATTTTTTAATCGTGACGAGGTAGCGCAATATTTAAGCGGCATTCAGCCGGGAGTGCCGGGATGGAAAGGCACAATGACAGCGCAACGTTTAAAAGACATGGGGCAAGCGTTGCTATATACCGGTGATGTTGGGACGGGTTACAAGGAGCCAACGCTAGAGGGTGCGGCAAATATGGCCTTGGATATTATGCCAATGTCAGCGGTCGCAAGCATGGCAACAAAGGTTCCAGCGGGTGCGCTTGGTGCCAACGTATTTCATGGTGGGCCTCACCGCTGGGCTCCAGAGCCTGACTTTCCGCATGGAAGGCCACGGCTGGATAAGATGGGAACGGGCGAAGGCGCACAGGCGTATGGTCACGGGTTTTATAGTGCGGATGCGCCGGGGGTTGCGGAAAGTTATAAAACGTCAAGCAAAGCATGGGAGTTTGACGGAGTGCCTTTTGCAGATATTGATAAAGAATTTCCTAGCCCTTTCCATATAGGAGGTGACCCAGAAGCGAGACGCGCTGCGTATTTGTTTGATGGGTATGATAGCCTAGATGAAGCGTTTAAAAGCCAGAGGTACAATATTGCAAGACATAAGGCTGAAGGAAATGTGGAGATAATTAAACGCGAAGAGAATATTCTACAAGAAATGCAAGAGCTTGCGCCAAGGATAAGCAACACCGAAGGCACCCTCTACAAGCTCGACATTCCCGACGCTGACGTTGCCAAGTATCTTGATTGGGACAAGCCGCTGGGTGAGCAACCGAAAAGTGTGCGGGATGCGTTGGCTAATATGTTTGGAGAAGGCAAATACTTAAAATATGGCAAGGGACGGGTTGATGAGATTAAAGATTATACGGGGCGGCAGCTTTATGAGGCTCTTAAAGACCCAACAGGATTAATGTTGACGTTTCCCGAAGGTGTGGGGGGCAGCAGGAAAGCCGCATCCGAAGCACTCCGCAAAGCTGGCATCCCCGGCCTCAAGTATTTCGATCAGGGCAGTCGCGCAGGGGGCGAAGGCACCCGCAACTACGTTACATGGGATCAGGACGTTCTCAACCGTTCCAAGATGCTGGAACGCGATGGGCAAGATTTAGCTAAAGCACTAATGGAAGTTGAACCATGAGACAGGCACAAGGGGCAACAATACCCGCACCAATAGGAGGATGGAACGCCCGTGATGCGGTGGACATGATGGGGCCAGCGGACGCGGTAGTGTTAGAAAACTATTTTCCTAACGAAAGCGAAGTTCGGTTAAGGAATGGCAGTGCGGATCACGCTACGGGTTTAACGGACAATGTAGAAACGATCCTGTCCTATAAAAGTGGAGCTGCTTCCAAGTTGTTTGCGGCGACAGATGGTGGCAACGTATATGACGTGACCAGCGCGGGCGGGGTAGGGTCGGCGGCAATAGCCAGTTTAAGTAATGGACGGTTTCAATATGTAAACTTTGGAACGTCTGGTGGAAACTTTCTATGGATATGCAACGGGGAAGATGCGCCACGACATTTTAACGGTTCGGCTTGGGCAACGCCAAGTATTAGTGGGGTGACAGGCAGCACAATAGTCAATGTAACAGCGCATAAAACGCGGCTATTCTTTGCTTTAGCGGACAGCTTAAAATTCGGGTATCTCCCGGTGGCAAGCGTAGCGGGGACGGTTGCAACCTTTGATTTGGCTAGTTTAGCGACTAAAGGCGGTATATTAACGGCGATAGGAACGTGGACACGCGATGGCGGGGATGGTGCGGATGACTTAGCCGTATTCATTACAAGTGAAGGCGAAGGTATTATTTATGCTGGCACGGACCCTAGCGACGCAACAAAGTGGTCATTAGTCGGAGTGTTTAATATAGGTCGGCCCATAGGAAGACGGTGCGTCGAAAAGGTTGGGGCTGATCTTATTATAATAACGGAAAACGGGTTTGTACCGCTTTCAAAAGTTCTCCCATTAGGGTTGAGCGCTCCAAGCGCAGCTATATCCGACAAAATATCGGGTGCGGTCAAAGAATCGGCGCGAAATTTCAAAGACACATTCGGCTGGCAAGCGGTTTTATATCCGAAAGGCGGGTTTGGGCTGTTCAACGTGCCAACGTCTGCCGGGAGAGATTATGACCAGTATGTTGTAAATTTAACAACAGGGTCATGGTGTAGATTTACCGGGATGAATGGAAACGCCTGGGGGGTGCATGACGGCAAATTGTATTTTGGCGGCGCAGGAAAAGTGTATTTGGCAGACACTGGCGAGAATGATTCAGGGACAGCAATTTCGGGCCTTGGAAAAACATCATTCCAGTATTTTGGCGGGAGGAGCGTCTTAAAAAAATTCACACTGATTCGTCCAATTATGGCGTCTGGCGGTTCGTTGCCTGTTTCAATAGGGTTTGACGTGGATTTTAAAGATGCCGCGTCTTTTTACACAGCGGAAAGCGTAGAAGCTGAAGGGGATGGTTGGGACACCGCAGCTTGGGACGTAGCAACTTGGGCCGGGAGTAGCACACCAATACAGGCGTGGAGGTCCGTTACGGGCGTCGGCTATAATGCGGCGGTGAGTATTAAAACGTCAACAACAGATCAAGGTGTTACGTGGCATGCAACAGACGTGCAATTTACAGAAGGCTCTGGACTTTGATAGCTCCTGGCCTCTTTTAGAAGAGGCGGTTCAAATGGGAGATGGCATTTCCAAAGCGGAAGTTCGGGACGCAATAAAAACAGGTGAATTTTCGTTTTTTAGTAGAGAAAGAAGCGCAGCGGTTACAGCCGCTGACGGCACAACCCTTCGGATCGGGTTAGCTGGCGGCGATATTGAAGAGCTTTTAGATATAGAAGAAGAAATAACGGTTTACGCTATGAATAATGGTTTTAAACAAGTTGAGATTATGGGACGGCCCGGTTGGGAGCGGACCTTGGACGGCTACGAAAAAGTAGCTATTTTGTTGAGGAAAGAGTTATGAGTTTTATAAGGAATCTGTTTTCATCACCAAGCGCACCATCATATCCAGATCCAGCGCAAACAATAGCAGCGCAAAGCGCTTCAAATGAGGCCACGGCACGGTTACAAGCGGGGTTGAATAGACCTGATGTATACGGGCCGGGAGGTTCAACAACGTGGACGGATTTAGGAAACGATAGGTGGCGGTCGGATGTGACGCTTTCCCCAGCTTCACAAGCGCTTTATGACCAGCAAATGGGCATAGGTGGCGGGATGCTAGGTTTGGCAGAAGGCGCAGTTGGTCAATTGCCCACCGAAGCGTTTACTTTAGAGGGTGCGCCAGCTTATCAGTCAGGAATCGACTATGCAAACTTAGAAAGCATACCGGGTTTGGGTGATTTTGAGACATCAAGACAGGCGGCTGCGGATGCAGCTTTTAACAGGGTAATGGACAGATTAAACCCACAGTATGATGACCAGCAACGGGCCTTGGAGACGCAATTAGCGAATGAAGGGTTTATGCGGGGTTCCGAAGGTTACACACGGGCAATGGATGAATTTGCCCGGCGCAGGGGTGATATGGGAATCGCTGCGGGATATGACGCTATCCAGGCGGGTGAAGCTATGCGGCAGGGTTTATTTGCTAATGCCATGCAAGCTAGAGGGCAAGGAATAGGGGAGCGTGTGTTTGATTATAACGCTGCGAACCAAGCCCGTCAGCAATACCTTAATGAGCAATTGATGCAACGTAACCAACAGATCAATGAGTTGGCGGCAATGTTGCAGGGTGCGCCAGCTATACAAGGCCCAGCGCCAATGAGTGGCGGTCAAGTAACTGTGCAGCCCACAGACGTAACGGGAGCTTATGGTTTGGCGCAAGCGGCTAATCAAAACGCATATAATCAACAGATGGCGCAGCAAAGCGCGGCAATGGGCGGGCTTACAAGTCTTGGCGGTGCGGCAATAATGGGTTCAATGATGGGAGGGCCATAATGGCAACAACATACGGGCCAGCCGCCCGCAAAATGGCTATGGCGCAAATGTTGATGAGAAACGCCAACCAACCTATTCATAGCCCTTGGAATGCAATATCTAATCTAGCCAATACCTACATGGGTTGGAAGATGGCGGGACAGGCGGGGGATTTGCAAGATGCTCGCAAGGCAGACAAGCAAGCAAAGTTACAGCACGCCATTCGTGCGGGGCGTGGTTGGACTAACCCAGATGACACATATTATCAGTTAAAAGAGCCAATGAGATATTATGATGATTTTGTTATAAAATCGCCTAGAGGCCCAGATGCTCTTGAGCATTCGCTAACCCGTGATCAGTGGGATAAAGAGCAAGCTAAGTGGGTAGCGAATGCTCGTAGCAGACAAAATTTTCCACCCGGGATTGTGAGTGAATATGCAAAGTTGCGACCTGAGCCTTTACCATTATCACAACAGCCGGGCGCAAAACTTATGCAATCACCAAAAGGCCCAATGGTTCCGGGTTCCCGTCAGGCAATGGCAGATGTTCTTATGGGTTCGGGGCATGACGATTTGGTGACGATGGGCATGAAGCTCGACCCTGCATTTCGTGATCCGCTGAAGGGTAGGGCTGGAACAGCCATACAATACGACGAGCATTTATCGAAATTAACGCAGATGTTCCCCCCACAAAATGTAAACGGGAAGTTAGTTGACCATCCCCGCGTGGCTCAGTTCAAAAGAATTATGAAAATCGGGCAACCAAAATTTTACAATCAGCCGCAAGGAGTTGTCAGAGTGCCAACCGCAGGGAGTGGCGATGTTGAACTTGTAAGTCCGGCAACGCTTGCCCCTAAAGATCGACCAGAAAACATTAAAGCGGCAAAGAAAGCGGAAGGCGAGGCAAAAACACAAGTTAAACTTGCCGAAGCATTGCCGACACGGATTCAAGGGATTGAAACTAAATTAAGCAATCTGCCATTTCTTGACAGAAATTTGCAAAAAGTTAAAGACTTAGCGGCTTCGCCTACGACTTCGGGTAAACTAGGCGTACTTACAGGGTTGGACCCATCATCTGACCAGTTTCTTTTAAATGAGGCAGTTGTTCAGTTTCAAAGTTTAATTGGTTTAGACAGCCTTGTGCGGCTTAAGGCAACGGGCGCGACAATGGGTGCGCTTAATAAGGAAGAAATGGGGCTATTGGTTAATAAAGTTGGTTCGTTAAATACGTTGGCAGACCCAAGTATGTTATCGGAAACCCTCGACACTGTTATGTATCTTTACAAGAAAGGGATTCGTGGAGATCAAGATAAATTTGCAAGAGAGTATCCTGACGAAACACCTACTTGGCAGCTTCTTGACGTTCCTAATCCTATCCATAATAACGCAATTAGAGAGGCTAACGAGGCGATTGAATATCAAGACTCTCAAGGCAATGATGTTCGGGACGAAGTTCGTAAGCGTCTGCAAAAGAAATACCCAAATATAGATTTAACAGGGCTAAAATAATGGGAATGTTTGATGACTTACTGAAGCCCCAAGCAAACACAAGCCAACCAAATGCGGCCGTAGCACCAAAAAGCACGGAGTTGTTTAAAGATTTTCTAGCTCCGCAAGAGTTAGAAGAAACGGCGGTATTGTCGATGGAAGAGCGTGGCCCCGGAGCAAAAGGCGGAATGGCGTTTCCGGGCCGCATTGACGTATATGGTAATTTAGTGTTCGATCCTAATGTTGGGGCTGTGGGTGATGTTAAACGGGGAGCATCGACTATTGGGGAAGTGCTGACAGGTCAATTAGACCCAAGGAGTCAGGAAGGCCAGCGGCGGCTTACAGAAACCTCGTTTTTATTGTCTCCGGGTTCAGCGGCAAGCAGGGCGGCTTCACAGGCGTATAGAACAATGGTTCCTCGCGCTCCAACGCGGCAAGAATTGCGAGAGGCGACGGATGCGGGATATAAAGCTATTAGAGAGTCACCCGTTCAATTTAGTATAGAAACGCTAACTAAATTTGGCACAGATTTGAAATCAAAATTAAATGAAAAACTTTGGACAGAAAAAACTGCCGCTGGCAAAGAACTACATAAAGTTATTGACGATTGGCTCCTCAGTCCACCACCCGGTGCAACAGGAGCATCATTTGGGGCGTACACGATCTTGCGTGAACGCTTGGGAGATATTGCCGATAGTCCTGAAACGAAAATACGAAAAGCAGCCATGTTTGCTATGGACGAGTTGGACAAATTTGTTAAAGCGTTTGGTGATGAGGCTTCTGTGGCTGGAGCCTCTACCGCAAGAGGCACAACGCCACTTGCACGTCCCGGTCAGGCACAGGTATCAAGTCCCGCAGCGCAGCGACAAATCGCTCAACAGTATGAAGAAGCAAGGGCTAACGCGGCGGCTGGATTCCGGTCCGATGCAATTCAAGGATTAGATGAGGCCACTAGATTAAGGACGGCAGCAAGTGCCTCTGGTCGGAACCTCGACAATACTATCCGACAAAGGCTGACTAGTTTAAGACTTAACGACAGGGCGATGCGTGGCTTTAGCAAAGCTGAAAAGCAAGCTATTGACGACATCATTGAAGGCCGTCCAACCAAGAACGCGGCAAGGTTTCTGGGAAATTTATTAGGCGGCGGCGGCGGCCTTGGTATGGGAGTAACAGGCGGCTTGGGGTTTGGAGTCGGTGCTTATTCCGGGGGGGGCAGTCCGTTGTTAGCGTTGTTAGGCTTTGTGCCGCCAGCCGTAGGGTATGGATCGAAAACGCTTGCCAATCTTTTATCGAAACGTCAAGTAAAAGCGTTGGACGAACAAATCCGCAGCCGTTCAGCCTTGGCCCAAAGGATGCCAAATGTTCGTCAGTATGCACCAAGGGCTGTTGATGCAAGAACACGGTTAGGTGAGAGAGAAGTATTGCGTCCTTTGGCAAGGGCGTTAATGGCTTCGCCAGTTCAGCCTAAAAGTCTCTTAGAAGACAGGCCAAAGAGTCAGTTAGAGCGGCGAAGAGAAGAGGCTTATAAGCGGTGGTTTTATGGGCGCGGTGGTGGTGCTTAATTCAATTAACAAGTAATGACGAGTGACTTGCTTCGGCGGGTTTTTTTAATGGAGTAAAGACATGGCATGGAATGGAAGTGGTGCATTTAGTCGCACCAACGGCACGAATACGGGGTCGACCACTTGGACGCAAGATAGAGACGAGGGAACCAAGATAACGTCATCCCGACATGACACGCACGATCAAGACCTAAGTGATGGTATAAATGCGTGTATCGCTAAGAATGGCGAAAACTACATGACGGGAGCGTTTGATCTTAATGGTCAGAATATTGAGTTGGATGCTGATGCGGATACAAAGATTGGTGCAACGGCTGACGATAGAATTGACATAACGGTTGGAAACTCAATCACAGAGCGGATTGGACACGATTCCACGAACTCCAGTGCTTTTCATCTTGTCGCTCCAGCGGCTTTAACGGCGCAAGCGAACACGGCTTATGCCCACGTTAATGTGGCTCCAGCGGGTGCGGTAACAGTGCCATCAGGAACAACTGCGGTAGTCGCGTCCCTAGAGCTTAACGAGCCTAATATCACGGCCACAGGGACGGTTACAGCGGCATCTACGTTATACATTGCAGCGGCTCCAACAGAGGGTTCCAGCAACTATGCTTTGTGGGTTGATGCGGGCGATGTAAAGTTTGACGAAGATTTAACGGTGACGGGAGACTTGACGGTTAGCGGCGATGTAACGAGCCTGAGTAACGCCGATGTGGATATAACTCCGCACGGAACGGGGAACGTGGTTTTAAAAACAGATCTTGTTTCAATTGGCGGGGGCAGTGAGGTTGGACACGTTAGCAGCAACGGTGCTTATGATATGAAAATCAGCAGCAACAGCGGCACCAACTCAGGAACTATAATAATTACGGATGCGGCCAACGGAGCAATTACGCTGGCTCCAAACGGAACAGGCATTGTTGATGTTCAAGGATCGATGAACTCATCAATTTCAACCACAGGCAAAGCGGTTGTCTTTGGATTCTAAAGGAGAATAGAAAATGGCATCAGAAGTCTTTGGCGTCTCGCTCACGGCTGGCGTCACCAACTCAGAAAGCGTCGTCTTGAACGGCGTTAATGGTCATACATATGTGATTACAAGTATCGTTGTTTGTGAGACAGCAGGGGCAGCGGAAACATTTGACATTTTTATTGACGACGGGGGAGGCGGTACGGATTATGAAATCCTGAGCGACCAGGCCATTGGTGCAAACGAAACGTTTGTCTGGAACGAGCGCATAGTTTTAGTCGATGAAGATCACCTGTGTGTGGCAACGGCGAATAGTGCAAACGTCGATGTTGTCGTCTCCTATCTGGATCAAACGAGGTAAATCATGTCAGGCATTCTAACTGATAATGTAGGTCGTGCTAGTGGTCTAAAGAAAGCTCCTACGGTGGCTACAGGCAGAACTCTAATTTCAACCCAGACTGTAGCTCTTGGTGATTCAGCCAGCAGCATCAGTGTAACGTCTGGAATTGATAGCACGTACAATATTTACGAGTGGATATTCACAGAACTTGAAACCAGCAATGATAACTTGAAGTGTCATATACAATGCTACACGGGAAGTGCGTCCTTGGAATCAGGTTCTATTTATACGTTTCATTATAACGTGGCTTCTGGTGCCGGCTCTGGATACAACGGTATAAATGCTGATAGTGGCTCTGGTGGGATTGAAGTTCAAAGAGCTAATGGAACGGGCACAGGTGAAGTTGGAGCATTAGCTTTCACCCTGTTTAACCCTGCTGGAACAGGACATTACAAAATTGTTGATTACACTGGCGGTCAACATAACAGCAATGCTTATTATCAGGCCGCCCAAGGGGGCGGTGTTTTTGAACTAACTACAGCGGTTACAGGATTAAAAATATTTCCTGACTCTGGAAACATTGGGGCGACCGCCGCCCTCTATGGCTTTGCTAAATCTTAGGAGAAAATGATGGCACGATCTGATTACAAGAACAAAGCTGTAGATGGTAAGATTATAGCTCTTACAGAAGAAGAGATTGATGAGTGTGTATCTAAAGAAGAAGCTGCTGCTGCCGATTATGCGGCTAATGGATATAAAGATAGACGCTTAAATTCGTATCCTGATTTGAAAGAACAATTTGATTTACTTTTTCACGATATGAGCGCTGAAAAAGGTACTAAAGATGGCGAGTGGTATAAAGCCATCAAGGCTGTCAAAGACGCGAACGTCAAGCCCGGCTAAATATTTCCGGGTTGGCAACATACATTATCCCATCCCCTCACAAAAGAAACAAGCAGAAGACGCCTTTCGCTGGCGGCGTCGGGCGTGGCTGTCGGAAATGCGCAAACGGCGTAAATATAATGCTGCTCGTGCAACAAAGGAGAAACAATAATGGAATATTTTAAGGCGCATTGGAAGTGCGTGGCTAGTGGTTTTGTGGGCGGTCTAATCGTCGCGGCGATGCTTCTCAGTTGAGCCGGTGCGATGGTGATTTTTCATGGAACCCATAAGCGCAACCCTTGCTCTCATTAGTGCCACGAAGGCAGCAGTCAGCGCCGCCAAAAGTATTAACGATATTGGGGCCACGTTAGATCAATTATTTTCTTCGCATGAAGGCGCACAGAAAAAGAAAAAACAACAAACCGCAAAAAATAGGCAAGAAGAAATTATTCGTCTCCGCACAGGTGAGGCAGAAGGTGGAGAGACTAGTGAGGCCATTGCTCAAGTCCTAGAAGCCAAAACTAGGGCATATGAATTAGATTTGCTTAAAGCTGAGATTAACCGCAAATGGCCTTCAAAAGTTGGTGAGAAAACAACTTGGGATCAGATTCTCGAGCAACGAAAGAAGTTGCTGGCAGAAAGAGCGGCAGACCAATTGGCAAAAGAAAATGCCCTGGCTAAAAAGGCGAAGGCTGACAAGATATTTTGGCACAAAGTCGCCGTAGAAGCTGGTAAAATTCTTATCCTTTGTGTTGTGGTGGCGGCAATTGGAGCATTCCTTTATTATGCTTCAACTGCTCCAAAAATAAGGTGATATTATTATGGACCTAAAGCTAGTTGCCCAAGGTGCCATCATGCTGGCCGGAATTGCTGGGGGTTACGCCGTAGTTAAGCAACAGCTTACAAGAGTTATTTCTGATTTGGATAAGCATATTAAAAGCGCAGACGATAGCCGTGAAAAGTTTGATGGCCGACTTGATAATGCAGAACAGGAACGAGGCAAGATTGCCAATCAGGTGCTTACGCTCAAATCTATCAATTCCCCAAATGAACTGAAGCTCCTCCACAGAGAACTGGAGGGGCTTCAAAAAGACGTTCATTGGATAACCAAACAATTAGATCATCTTACTCAATTGCATGTAAGCAAGCATCCACCAGTAGGGGATAAGTAATGGAAGCTAAAGACATAATAACGGTTGCGCCGGGGGGCGTTGCTGTAGCCGCCTCTTGGTTGGGCGTTTTGGATACGGTGCTAAGTATAGCTTTTATTTCAGCCTCATTAGCCTTCCTTATCTGGCGGTGGAGACAAGCGGTTAAGGAAAAAAATGGATAAGATTTTACGCTGGTGGGAAAACACGTTTGGCGTCAATACGCTATGGGATCTCGATTATGGCAAGATCATTATTATTGGCCTTCTGCTTTATCATATCTTTTGGCAAAGCTGCGGTAGCTGAAGAAAAAGTTTTTGACGGGTGGGTGCTTCACCTGTTTTTGGACTCAAGTCTCAAGGAGTATACCGATCGGGAATCAATGGCGGTATGCTTGCGAGTAAAGCGAAAGATCCTCCGTCAGGGCCGTGGGGTCGGGTCACGATGGGAATGTGCAAAAGCCAAGATCGTTCTCCGCAAATTTGACGCTGGCGAAGACGGGACAAAGTGGCTCCCTGTTGAACACCTTGGCAAACAATAATGGCTGAAGAAGCTGGCAGAGGCAGAAGAACAAGCGATCAAATAAGGGTGAGCGATACGTCTGCGATCTCCATGCCCATCCGCAATCTTTTGTCTATTGTCACTGCCGTCTCTGTGGGCGTTTGGGCGTTTTTTGGCATTCAAGAAAGATTAAATAAATTAGAAACTTTTGAGCAGTTAATTCGTAAAGATTTAGACCAAGCGGTATCAACGCTTGAAGCAGACATAAACAAGAACAATGAATTTAGGATCAAGTGGCCGCGTGGCGAACTAGGTCAGGCATCTGCGGACCAAGAGCAATTTTTACTTATAGAGAGCATTGCAGCGGCACAAGAGAAAATTCAGAGTAGGCTTGAACAGAATATGTCAAACAAAGTCAACATCACGCGACTGAAAGAGGATGTGAAAGAAGTGCGGATTGCTGTGGAAAAGTTAAAGGACAAGCAGCGTGGGTTGATGAACGGGGGCAAGTGATGATCAAGCTAACCGTTCTGATTTTTGGGTTACTGTTAAGCGCGTGTCAAACAACAAAAATGGCAAAGGAAGAAAAGCCAATAGAGAAACACTGTGGATCAAGCCCGATCATGTACAAAGAAGGGCTGCACACAGTTTTAATGCAAGCAAACAAAGACCTTACATTTCGGGATCTTGGCGAAACAGATCACCTTGTATTTTTAAACTCGTACAACAAGACGCCGCCACCTTCTAACATTAAAGCGGACCGTATCAGGTTCTATTATAAAATCGGTGCGCGGCAGGTGTTTATGGTTATGAGCATTAAGAACTGTGTGGCGCAGTCAGGTCCGTTGAGTGTTTTTCAAGTTGAGGCATGGTTACAAGGAATTGTTTTAGATCCAAGCCAATTCCTGGATAACGAAACTAAAATTTAAATCAAATTGTGGGGGCAATTATGGTTGGATTAACGATGTTGATCCTGGGGCTAATCTTGGGCGCATGCCGCATAGAAATCCCAGTCGATCTTAACAAGATGATGATGAGCCAAGCCGATTTGCTTCAGCAAGAAAAAGAATTAACAAGATAGGATTCATTTAAATGAAGATTACTGTTCGACGCTTCGCCCACAACGACGAGGCGACCCTTTCTCGCGTGTATCTTGATGATGAGGAGTTCTGCTTTGGTCTTGAAGACCAGCCGCAAGAGGTGAAGGTGATGCATGAAACTCGCATCCCTGCCGGAACTTATGACATCAAGCTGCGCGATGAGGGCGGCATGACAAAACGTTATGCGGAACGATATGACTTTCACGAAGGGATGCTGCATGTCCAAGATGTTCCGGGGTTTAGCTGGATTTATATCCACGTTGGCAACTCTGACAACCATACAAGTGGCTGTCTTCTTGTGGGCCACTCTCGCAACGAAGATAATTTTACTATCGGTAATTCTCGTGCTGCTTATTCAGACCTGTATCAAGCTGTAGTTGAAGCAGCCAAAGATGACGATCTCACCATAGAATATATTGACGAGGACATAGGCGATGGCTGAACAACCTCCAGTACCAGAAGTTAAAATGACCAACCGCCGGCGCATGGCGTGGCTGTCTATTGGCTGCGTAATCGGTTATGGCATCGCCGCTATGGCAATGCCGGAACGGGCAAGCCAGGTCAACGCTATTATCATTTCAGTGGTAGGCGCTCTGATTGGCGTTGTTATAGTTTATATGGGCGGGGCTGTGGCAATGAATATGAAAAATACGGGGAAGTAATGAATGCCCTCTCCAGCGGTCATCCTTGGAATACTGCTGGTGGTAGCGTTAGCCGCTCTGGCAGCTTCTGGGGCGCTTCTAAAAGCAGCGTGGCAAGACGTGGCAGAACTAGAGGCCAAGTACGCGCAGCAGCAAGCCGAAACCCAGAAGGCCATCAAGCAGATCAGCGATCTCAAGATGGAGCATCAGCAACAAATCCACGCGATGGACAACCAACTGAAAGACCGCAACCGTGAAATGGTCGCGCTCAGAAAGCAGTCAAATGCAATCAGATCGACAACGACTACATTACAAAAGGCACTGGAGAGGGAGCCGGTTCGCGCTGGCCGCGCTGCTACCTATCTTTACTTGCGCGGGATGCGGGACATTTGCAGGGCTGGTGGAGGCTCCCCCGCCGATTGTAAAATCAAGTTACCTAAACCCCCCACGGCCAAACCCGATAATCCCTCCCAAAGTAGAGTTCGGACCCCTACAGTATTGGAGCCAAAAAAAGGTAGCGGAGGGGAAACTGTTGTGCGTCCGAAGCAATGATTACGTCAGCTTGCGCGTCTTTAATAAAGAGATCAGCTTCTGGATGAAGCAGGCCAACGCTGCCCTGGATTATCATGAAAATAAAAACCTACCGCCGCCTGCGCCAGTTAATGGAAAATAAAGCCATGCCTTTATTGGGCATGGTTGCTGCGACTTTATTTTTTATATATCTGATATGGATGAAGGGTCGTTATGGTGGGATGGCGGTCCCGACAGGATTCGAACCTGTGACCCTCAAATTAGGAATTTGATGCTCTATTCCGTAAGCGATGACCTTGCCCAACAGGAAACAATTATCCAGAGCGTTATCTATATGAGTTCCACGGCTGTTCTTTGGTGGTTTGGAGACAGGGCCATGCGTCCTAAGAAATGATAGTATGATAGTAGCAGATGAACAGTCGGCCCATGTGAATTGCCCGTGGTGCGGCGAATGGACAAGGCTGGAATTTGTTAGAGGGCATATGGAATGCCCGGTCTGCCGCAACCCTGTATCCGATTGCTGTGACGGGGAAAAAGAAGAGGCCCCTTCCGGGGCCTGATCTCTATTAAGATTATACGCACTTCAGAACTCGCCTATAGATGTTATCGCTGAAATATAATCTTTTAAAACCTGTCCTTTAAGATTAAACCATTCCGTCGAATGCTTGTGGCATCGTTGGCTTGCAAAATACTTCTTGCAAGCTGTTTCCGCTGTCGATGCTTTGCAATTAAGGTTTGTTTCGTTTTCAGACCAAAACAAGGCTAGCTTAATTGGCGATGCAGTCTGTAGCGCATCCCACCGTCGTATAACATTTGTTGAAATCCCAATTTTACTTCTTGGAAAATAGCAAAACTCAGGGTCATCTGTTGTTAAAATATATAAGAATTTCTTATTACTAAGTTGCGCTCCTTTAGGTTTCTTTTGTTTTGGTTTGCCCTTAATTTCTTTAACACGCTCCCGCCAATATGTGCTTGAGGAAATATTCTCTAGTCCGGGTGGCTCATAAGTACACCCATACTTTCTTTCAACCTCTTTCTTAAAAGCAAGTTGTTCATATAGATCATTGCTTAGTATCGTGGTGAGTGCGGAGCCGTTTCCGACTCGCCGGGGCGAAGAGAGAGAGGCCCGACCACGGGATTGTGACGCACTCTTAATCACATCACGATTCCAATTAACTCAATAACAACATAGCCGCTATATAAGAGGGCTGTTGACGCTAGGGCTTCCAATAAAGTAGGAAACATCACTTAACTCCTTTTCTAAATTCATTGCATTCCAGCCCCTCGTTCTTTCCTAGTGCGCCCCGGCATCCCAACCTTTCGGGGTATTTTAGGCGTGTGTTGTGGGTGAACTTGTCGGTAGCCCCGAAACCATTGCCGCAATCGCGATAGCCACTTCATCGCTGTATCGCTTCCAGATCATAACCGTAGACATCAAGGATTCGCTCAAGTCTATGAACTGTCGGATTACGTTTTTTCCCTCGTTCAACACTTCCTAGCCAAGTCAGTGATAGGCCAGCGGCGTTCGCAGCTTTTTCTTGCGACATGCCAGATTCTTCTCTGCATTCCCTTATAATTTTTCCCCAGTTCGTCATCGTAAATTTATCTCTGCTCTGTGGGTTGCTTGTTTTGTTCGCCATGCTTCAAACCGCATTTGGGTGGCTTCCCATTCGGCCTTGGCAACATTAGCGGCGGTTCTGGCTTCCACCATTTCGGTAATATGCGTTTTAAACTTTTCATGCTTTTGCGCCCAGTGGACCGCTGCGGCAACGCTACTTTCGCCAGATTGGTTAGCCAGTTCGGACAAAAGAATCTTTTTCATTTCTTCCAGCATCCGCGCAGCCCCATCCAATTCGGCAGCTTTGACCGCTTTTTCTAATGCGTTATCGCTTGCTTTATCTATGTCCATTATCGTGGCCCGTCCTGTGGCCCACACCGCTCACAATATCCGCGCTTTTTCAAAATGCCGCCGCACTTCTTGCAATGACCGTATGGAGCTTTCATAAGGTTGATCTCCTACCTAAAACGGGATTTCATCGTCTAATTCGCCCCCTGGTGCGCTTGGCGGCTCCGCTTGGGGCTTGGGTGCATTAGACGAAACAACAGGGTCTTGTGGGGCGTTAGAACGACTCTCAGCGTTGCTAAGTATTTTGAACTCAGCATTGTAGTCTGAAAGCACAATTTCAGTGGTGTATCTTGTAACGCCTTGCTTCTTATCGTCCCACTTGCGAGTTTGCAGGGAGCCTTCAATGTAAATTAAATGGCCTTTTTTTATGTGCTTCTCAATAACTCCCGCGAGACCCTCATTAAAAACAACAACCTTATGCCATTCCGTTT
>VTLG01015790.1_pt1 | contig 23435 bp, 39 predicted proteins | sample 4694571 | NCBI WGS metagenome assembly VTLG01 (sample SAMN12604809, study PRJNA352737) | marine metagenome | biome: ENVO:00000447; feature: ENVO:00000209|ENVO:00000569|ENVO:01000036; material: ENVO:00002151; isolation source: viral sequences binned using virsorter ...
GCAGAGGTAGCCGAAGGCGTCAAATGCGTGGTCAACCCCTAAATTTTTGTTAGGCATACCTGTGTTTGGTGCGTAAGTTAGGGTGCGGAGGGATTTTATTAATTCTTTACAGCGTGGGTGGATTAAAGTTCTGCGATCTCCCGCTGCATCGAATAATGCTGTGTTTACTGATGTTATTTTGTCTCGGATTTTCCAGGGTGAGCGTGGGGAGGATACTGTGAATCCGCTTCTGCGTAGGATGGTGTGGTCCGTTGAGCCTACTCCTGATGTTTTTCGGGCTGCACCCGTTGGGTCGGGACAGGCAATTACTCGTCTTTCGATTCCATATCGGTGGGTTACTTCTTCTGCGAAGTCCCAGGTTGTTGCACCACCCGTCATAATTATTTCGTCAAAGACGTAGAGGATGTCTCGGTGGCGGACAGCACAAATTCCGCAGAGTGGATCTACGTTAAAATCGACTCCTAGTAAGAGTGGGGCGATGGATATGTCCTCCGCCTCGGTAGAAATGTTGGAATCTGAAAATGAGACTGCAACGAGACCCGTGAGATTCTCGAAACTTGCCTCAAATTCTTGCTTAAATGTTCTGGTATCTAATTGGGCCTTTGCTGCTTGGACTTCTTCTTCTGGAACATTACCCCCGTCTATTGTTGTGAAGCTCCAGCGTTTCCAATCACCTGTTTCATCTTCTGGGACGTAGCACCATAAATCGTAGAACCAGGATGCTGTTCCGTCTGGTGTGGAAATGAAGAGTGCCCAACCTTGTTTGTCTGCGAGGGCTGGCCTAATTACTTGGAACCAGACATCGGAATCCATGAAGGCTGCTTCGTCAAGTACTACTCCAGCTAGGCTTCGGCCACGCAGGGTCGTTGCGTTTTCGGTTCCCTTTAGTTCGATTAGCGATCCATTGATTAGTTCTATTTTTAGGTCGGTTTCGTTTTTGGACTGGATCCATTCGGGTGGGACTAGCTTTTTTATTTCTTTCCAGGCGATATCTTTTGCCATGCGGTAAGTTGGGGCACAGTAGAAGTAGGTTTCGCCAGGGCGGTCTATTGCTGCTTTTAGTAATTCGATACAGGAGAGGTAAGATTTTCCGAATCTTCTGCCAGCTACCAGGACTCGGAATCGGTTGTCTGCGTTGAACACCTCCCCCTGTGCCCATCTGAGGGAGAGATTTTCGGCTGTTTTTGTACTCATGTAGTAAAGAATAGCGTAAATATGAACAAATTTCCTTGTTTTTCTCGACTAAACGGTGTTTTTCGGGTTATTATTCAAGTATTAGTATTTATTTAGTCCGTGGCTCAAGCATACTATCGACCAGATGTAGACAGTCCAAACGCTCCGTTGGGTGGTAAGGTCTGTGGAAAAAGAAATCCAGACTCAGTTATTGAGGCGAGGAGGCAGAGATTGTATAATCGTCAGCTTGAGGGCTTGACTACTAGACAGTTGGTTCTCGATCACGCAAATAAGGAAAATATTGGGGTGGATACAGCGTGGAGAGATTGGGGAAAGGTAAAAGAATGGAACGATGAAGATTGGGAGAAAGATAGGGAAAAGATGGTGTCACGACTCCAGGGGATGAGGATGAGGCTCTTCAATAAGGCGATGAAAAGGGGTCAGCTTCAGACTGCTGCTCAGATATTAGATTCATTAGGTAAGGTGCTAGGGGAGAGTGAAGAGACAATTAATTTGAACACTCCACAGCTTTCTATAAGCGTAGAAGGAAAGAAAAAGTAGTCTTAATTTGTAGATTTATCAGTAGGTTCAGGGTTAGTTAAAAAATTTTTCAAAATTCCGCAACCTCACCCCCTAGCCTGTGTTTGTGGTGTTTTTTGCGTGTGGTGGCTTGTGGGTGCGGTGGTTTGTGCATGGAATAAACAATAAAAAACCCGCACTGGGCGGGTGTGGTGTATTGTGTACCAACTTTGCTTATTTTGTTTGAACTGGTGACGGGGTGTAACCATCAATATGTTCTGGTGCGTAGTAGCTAGCACCTAAAAACAAAACAATAAATAATATCATAGCGAAAAAAGATTTTTTGTTTTCAATCTTTATTGCTTGGGCTGTTGGTACTCTGCGTTGTAAGTGTTTCATGTGTTTATGGGGGTAGTATGAGCAAAAGGAAAATAAATAATCTAAAAATTTTCAACTTTGTTTACTTTGTAGTATCTAGTAAGAACTACTTTGTATTGGTCGGGGTTGCCGTGTCTGCTACAATCTTTTGCGAAATCAACTGTAAAACCTTTTGGCCTTTTGTTAATCCATTCTTTGATTGCGTTGTCATTTTCGGCATTACCTGAGTTAATGTAATTTAGTGAGTCAATCATAATTTAAATTTTAAAAATACTTGTTAAATAATTTACTAGCCTTTAGATGTTGGCCTGTATTATTCAAATGTTTTACCAGTTCTAAAACTTTAGTTTTAAAAATTTGTTCTTCAGTTTTCATTTTGCTAATTCCTTAAATTTATAAACTTTAGGAAAACTATAAACAAATAATTGTTTTTCAGAATCAAAATAACCTGATGTGTCTGGAATTGGAATTGTTGGAGCAGGCTTTGTTGGATCGTCTGTTGCATAACATTTCCAAACACCCTTATTTTTATAATTCCAATCTCCACTAGGTAAAAACAAATATTTAAATTCATCTGCACAATCTCTTTCAAAAAATCCTAAAACATCTTCGTGGTGTTTAGGCTTCACAGATTCCCATACTTCAGGTCTATCGAAATAATAAAGAGTTTTTAAAACTTGCTTATTATTAATAGTTGGGTTTTCTTCACGTTCCCAATTTTTAGAACTAACTAAAGAAGATATATCTCCATTAGAAATTAGATTTTGTACCTTTTCCGTAGTATCGAAAAACTTTTTTAAAAAATAACCTGTGTGTTCTGGATATCCGTCAAAATGACAATAAACAGAATTAACAGAATTATCGTTGTTCATGATTCCAATAACTGATCTAGTAGACATAATTAATTTTTGGGTGAAATTTAAAATAGGCTTATTGCCTATCCTTATTATACCACCTTTTTATTTGTAGGCTAGTACATTATAAGAATAAAAACACATAAAAACCCATTAAAAACCCCTGAGATTAGTAAGACTGACAAACAAAAATCCTAGTGTTTGCAATAGGTCTCATGTCTTAAGTTAATAATCCTATAATTTTAAATGTACTACAATACAAATACACCTGAACACTTTTAAAATTATGCCATTCTCACTTAGTCTCATTTGAGATTCTGGCAATAAAAAACCCTGAGTAGTTAGCTCAGGGTAAAAAGAATTTATGTAATTTAGCTTATAAACTCATACACAACTCCTTTGATCTATCAATAATTGCTGAGTTTTTCCCATAATAGTTTTGTTCCATTCTTATGCGTGCTCTCTCACTCTCAGATTTTATATTACTAGCTCCCATTTGGTGGGAATAATAGTAATTAATTCCATTATGTAAACTGTATGCGGTTCTACCATTTTGTGAGAACTCTTTTTCTAAATTCTCCTTAATCTGTTTTGTTTCAACTAGGTCTAAGTAACTTTTTGGTCTATCTTCTTTTGACATTCTATTAATACAAACTCTCTTACCGTTCCATTTATCAAAATATAATTCTTCCAAAACTTCCTTAACTTGATTGTCTGTAATTTCTTTGCGAACCATAATTTTATAATCCTCTATTGATTTGGTAAATTCTCCTTTTTTAAAATCAATAATAGAATTTATTCTGGCAACATTATCATTAATAGATTTTGTATGTTTAAAAACTAAAGGATTAGAATCTTTTAATTTATTCATTTGATTAAAACAGAACATACGAAAATGTATAAATGATATGTGACAACTAACACTAGAATCATGACTAGAGACAATCACTAATCTTAATTTGTGCGGATCATCTTTTTTAACATCTTCAACCGCACCATCAACAGCAAGATTAAAAACGAATCTTTTATCATCTACATTCATAATACTTTCTATACTTGTATTTCCTCTTATCTCACTAATCAATTTTTTAATAGTGGATAATTGAAGCGTAGTATATTGTAGTTTTGGAATGTTCAATAAATTATTATTTTTGTTATTGATAATTGCTTGGTGATCTTTAACCTCTATCATTTCACCATTAGTTCCTTTATAAAATAATGGTGCTTTGATAGCTTCAAAATCTAATCCGTTATCGTTCCAAATAATATCTAAATCATTTTTAAAAGTATCATCAATAAAATTTGATCCTTTAAAAATAGTTTCATTACTAGAGTTTTGATAACCTAGTTTTTCAGCATTAATTTGGTTGTTAATATTATTAGAAAATTGTTGGCTATCTAAATTGATAGTATTTTCTAATGTGTTTTTAAAAAGTTCAATTTGATTTTGCATTTTAATTTATGGGTGTAATTTAAAATCGGTACTATATAGCACCTCTTATACATTACTACAATATTAATTATTTATCAATATATATTGACTATTAATTTCAATAAATTATTATAAATTACTAGCTTTTTTGACTAGGTATTTTTACTCATACAATCCACTGTGCGTCTTTTGGTTTTTTCGTGCTGTCTACTGCGAAATAATCAAATTTTGTACGATTTTGTGCGGATTTTTGGAAATAACTCAATTTTTAGTCAAAAAATCAAAAAATTTACGAAAAATAAGAAAAATTCAAAACTAAAAAGACTCCCTATTAAAGGGCGGCCGACCCAAAATTCTGAGAATTCTTACTAAAAATTAAAAGTGAGAAAAATTTTTGCAAAGTAGCACATAATGTACTACAATAATAATGTTCATTAATCCACAATTAATTACTGAGGTGTAACTTATGCCAAATTGGACATACAACCGAGTCCGAGTTAGAGGTGACGACTCCAAAACAATTCAAGAAGTCAAAGAACTTTTTGAAGGTGAAAACCCTTTCAATGTTTTAATACCTGAACCAGACTGGACAGTAACTCCACTCTCTGAATTACACGAAGAAAACTCTATAAGTGTAAAGAGGGGAGAACTCGGAGAATTACCAGTACAGCCCGATCCAAATGCAGAGGGGTGGGATTGCCCAAAATTTGCCTCTACTAATAGGCAAGATGATAGATGGTACGACTGGAGGTGTACTCACTGGGGTACGAAGTGGCCTGCGTGTGAAGTAGAAATCACACAAGATGATGAGGATTTCCTTGAAATCACTTTTGATACTGCGTGGTCGCCACCCGAACCAGTATGTGAAGCGTTACGTTCCAAATATGAATGTAAAGATGAAAAATCTTATAGTGATGGTCGCTTTATTTCCGTTAACTGGTTCTACGAATTGGAAGGCGAAGAGGGTTGCGGGTACTTGTAATGGACAAACATCAAATATATACCGCACTGGACAACATGGACAGATTCGGGGGTAGCTTCGCAGCTTCCCTCGCTTTCTGCTATTCACAAGCCGATCCAGATAATCAAACTATTTTGCTTAACGCTTTTAAAACAACCTTTAATAAATACGCTAATTTTAATGGACAAAAAGAAAGCAGTTGACTTTATCCAAAAGTTACTTGTTTCTAATGAAGATAAAAAACCTGAAGAGCAACTACAAAGAAAAGATATTGTTGACATTCTTGTAGTGGATCACAAGATACCTGAAAGTTCAGCTTACAGGTATTTTGCTGATGCTTTGAGGGAATACGAATGGGAACAAGAAAAGTCAGGCGATCCAACACGAATAGATAAGAACAAAAAAGTTCTCGACCAAGTGTGGGATATAGCACAAAACTACAAATTAGTTGAGGGGGATAACGAAAGATACCTCTCAACGATCCAAATATGGTCAAAATTATCCACTAGATTTAAAAAATTATGACTGACAAAGAATTTATCGAAGCAATTTATGAGCTTGCTTTTGGGCATGATGCTATCAATCGTAACTTCGGTCATGCTGAAGTTGTTGAACAACTTGAAGAATTTAATGAAGATTCTCTCAAGTGGGATAGCATACCTGACAAAGAAAAAGAAGAGTGGGAGACTGCTTTCTATAGCAATCCAGATTTGGAGAACTTAGCAGAATGACTGACTCCTTTATGAACAAGCATCAATCCGCACTGGACAGTCAACGTGAAGATGATGCGATCCAATATCTACAGGACACTGGGGTTTATCCCGATCCTGATGATAAATACTATCCTACTAAGTTGGAACAGATTAGAGATTCTCTTGATAAATATATCAAGGAAGAATTAGAAAAAAGTCCACCCGATAGAGATTGGGAAGTATTTAGTTTTGAAGATGATCTTTACGAGATTATCGAATCTTTTGACCAAATTATTTATTATGATCCAACGCCATGAAAATGCAATGCAAACAAGTTGACATAGGAGACAAGTGTATCGAATGTATGCGATCCACTGTGTTTGGTACGGGTCTATTTGTTAATAGACTTCCTGCCGATAACGATAAGTATATCGGTTACTTATGTCCAGAGTGTAACTTCTACGAATGTGATCGTTGCAATGAAAAAATTTATTGTGATGAAGATTGCACTCCTTATGACGTTTATTTAGATCACGAACCAACAGAATTTTCTGATGGAGCTTATCGAGTTCATTACGATTGTCTAACTAAAAAAGAAAAACAACTTATGGAGAAAAACAATGGCTAACGATCCAGACATAGAGGATATTGTGGAAGATGAAGAGAATTTTCCACCTGAAGAATGTGAGCCATCAGATTTAGAAATGATGGCTTCATTTGGAACTATGTGGCACGATTGGTTATGACTGAATACGTTCCAATAACTAGATATTCCAAGTGCAAAAGGTATGCAGGTGCGGAGATTCTCTGCCCTAAATGTGGGGAAACTGCTACTGTGTACCATTTGTCATGGTCAGCTTTAGGTTGTACCCATTGCAATGCAATGATTAATAAGTACGACTGGCTAATTAAAAAAGGTAAACACTCAAAATTATGAAAATTATGGCTAACGATCCACTAAGAGAAGAAGATGGTTTTGAAAAGAGATTAATCGAAGGATTACTTTCTAATAAACCCTTTTTAAAGCACTTCTTTGGTCAATACATAAGTTCCTTAAGCTATGAAGAGCTTATGATGTTTTTTACTGAATATATAAATTCATATGATGGCTCTTTAGATTCCAATAAAGATTTCTATAAACCAAAAGAGTTAATCAAACGTACCAATAACAAACTTATTCCTTTAAGAAAATAGGCTAGACAACAGCTAACTCTTTAAGTTGTTTGTGGTAACGATCCACTCTATCTAAAAATATACTTTCTGATCCTCGCAACTCTAGGTTGTTGAGGATTTTTACTTGGGGTTTTCCACTTCTGCGAGCTACTACGACTGCTCCGTATTTTGGTTTTATGCCTGTAAGATGCTGTAGACCTAAGCTATACGCTCCAAGTTGGTGACAAAATTGCTCAATCATGTCGTCTGAGCGAATTTCTTTGGCAGTTTTCCAGTCCACTATGAAAGGGCCGTCTCCGTCAATATCTAGTAATGCGTCAGCCGTTCCAGCAAATCCGTAGCCTGGTTTGTAAACGGAAAATTCAACTGCATGAATGGCCGTTACCCGATCCAGTATGAATGATCGTAGACCTCTTGCGTAGCCTGACGCACTCCAGTTAACACGAGGTGCGGATTCGGCTGCTTTTTCGAGGCCCCACTGGGTGACTTTTTTCGGACAGCGTTCCAGTCCGTCCGATCCAGTCCGCCATATTCCTCTCTTGTTTGAGTTTTGCCGAGCAAATTTTGCTCCAAGTTTGAGAATAAATTCTGCGTGGCTGTGTGCGAGCTTACCTCTTTCGCAAGCAATATCACGCTCCACAGTAGAATCGGTTCTTTTAAGCCAGTTTTCAAGAGCATCTTTAGTTAGTTGGGGTGCTGTTTCTTTTAAAATATGTGTAACTGAATGATATATGTTGTTTTTGTCATCTCTATATACACGATACGGTCCAGAATTATCTTGAATTAGATTCCATTTACGCAGGGAGGCTAGTGCGTTTTGTTTGTCTAGCGTACCCATAAGTGGTGAATGAATATACGATCCCATAATTACTATAACCCAAGTTGAGATTTTAGCCAAGGCTTTGGGTAATAACATGGAGACATATTTTGACCCGATCCACTAATAGGATGTCTGTGCGTTGGCGGTTCTATTCCGAAGTCCTGTATGTAGGCTCTTTTAATCTTTTTACCTAAAGTGGGTAAATAATTTTCCAAAGGTACATACGAAAAATCATCTTTACTAAGCATACTTTTTAAAATAAATAGTAATATTCTAGCTACAGTAACGTGCTTAACTTGTTTAACATTTTAAATAGTGCTTAAAAAATGCTTGATAACTAAAAAGTCCAATGTTCGTATTCTGTAACAAATAAAAAAGAGGGTCGTTAGACCCCCTCCTATGAATGGCGATTATTCTTCCTCTTTAAAGGGATTGCCACCAACTAAAAGTCTAGAAAGATCGAAACTTTTCTCTGCTTTCCAAGCTTCATCTACAGCACTAGCCATAGCTTTCTTCTTTGGAGCAGCTTGCACAGTGTACTTTGTGTCTGTGCCTTGTCCCTCACGAGATAAATAGAAGTCACAGTCAGTCATAGAATCTGCGTAGTCCTCTAATTGGCTGATTACGTCAAACTGTTGAGTGATTGTTTTCTGAGTCCATGAGAATACTTGAACACGTTCCAAATCGTAATTATATACGGGAACTGCGTGGGCTATTCTGCACGTTTCAAAGGCTTTACCATCTCTAGAGAGTGATCTTACGAAATCTTCACCTAGCTTTTCAGTGATGTCCTCTGGGGTAGGCTCTTCTGCAAAACGAAATGGTCTACGCTTTTCAGGATCGTTAACGTGATTACCCCAAAGTTCATAGAACATATAAGGCTCTTCGGCTAATAAAGTAAAGCGTACTTTTTGACCAGCTTTAATACTTGAAGGATTAAGATAGTCGTCTTTTGTGCTACTTGAAGATGCAGCATCATCTCTAGCAAGTGTTGAAATAAAAGGCATAATGCGTGTTGGCTATGAAAGCCTAAGTTGCATTATTAGTGTAGTACATAGACAAATGAATGTCAATGTTATATAATAAAAAAGCCCTAAAGGATGGTATCCCTTTAGGGTTTCAACATATAGGCTACAAGAGGTATTGTAACACATGAGTGACATAAATTTCATCCCTGAAATACCATTAACATGGTTGACCTGTCCGATATATGCAGAGGGTGTACTGTTACCAAAACGAAACGAAACGAGTCCAGATAGACACTCTGACGGCAAAGTTCCTTTTGGTAAAGCGTGGAAGGAAGAACTTACAGTAGACGACTCCCGTTTAATGATTGAAAGAGAGCCTGATAAGTTTAAGGCGATTGGTGTATTTACAGGGCAAAAGTCGGATGGTCTTGTGATATTCGATGTAGATAGAAATTTAGGTGTTATAGAAAAGAAGTGGGGTAAAGATCTTAAAAAAGCACCAAAAGTAACATCTCTTAGGAAAAATGCTGCCAAGTTTCTCTTCAAAGTTCCACAGGATCTCGTAACCGAAGTTGCTTCTATTAGTCAAACTGCTGCTGGACAGGAAGGTTGGGAAGTTCTTTGGGGAGGTCAAGGTGTAATAGCTGGTGAGTATTACAAGAAGGGTGTTGGTAAAGGTGCATATGAATTGTGTGGCGATCTATTTGACGTTCCAGTAGCTCCCGAATGGTTGCTATCTCGTATGAAAGATCAGTACAAGAAGAATAATCAGGATGTAGATATTAAATATGTTGATAATAGATGGAGCAAGCGTACCAAAGAAGAAAGAGTTGCTATTGTAAGCGGTTGTTTGAGTGTTATAGGGCATAAAGGTCCTAACCAAGAACACTACTGGTGGGAAATTGGTGCAATGATAAATAATGAGCTTCCAGGTATTGAAGGGTTAGAACTTTGGACAGAGTGGAGTAAGAAAGATCCAGACTACGAGCATTGTTGGGAAGAGGGTGAAGATCCTTGTGCTGCTAGATGGTACGCAACATGGAGAAATGATGGTGCACGATACAATATGTCTCACCTAATTGAACTAGCGGATAAGGTCGATCCAGAGAGAAAAAGATTTAAGCAAGTTGGGTTAGATAAATTAATCGAAGATGTAGAGGCTATTCCGCTTAGATATAAAGAGGAGGTGCTGGATGGTGAGGATCTTATTCAGCGTTACATGGACATTGACAATGATCCAAAGAACGAGAACCCTGCATTACATAACCAAGCGGTCCATAAATTAGCTATTGAGGCCAAGCGTGGTAATGCTGCTGAAATTGAGAGGTTAATTGATACTCACGAAATGTTCAATAGGACTAAAGGGCAGAAACCTTTAGCTATTGAGGAATTGGATGATACACCTTTTGAATATTTAATTCCTGGGTTACTGCCTAAACCGTGGACTCTGCTGGTTCATGCAGATGGAGGTACAGGTAAAACTGCTATGTGCCAGACGATAGCCAAACACATTGGATACGGAAAAGCGTTTAATGTATATGGAGCATTAGTAAACGTACCATCTGGTAAGGTTCTCTGGTTGAATGGGGATCAGAATGAAAGGATACTGCGTAGGCAAATGAAACTTATTGGGTGTGATAAGAATGTGAGAGTGGTTACTGAATGGGATATGCAATGGTATAGCAGATTTAAAAAGATGCAGAATAAGTATGCGTATGATCTAGTGGTTATTGATAGTTTGGATGGTTGTAATGACAGCAACCCATATGAAGAGAACAGGAGAGAGTATGCGTTACCTATCAAAAAACTTGTAAGAAGGAATGGACAGGATTTTCCTGCCTGTTCGATAATTATTATTCATCACAACACCAAGGAGGGTAAGTTTAGGGGTACTTCAGCTATTAAGAACGCAGTGGATGAGACATGGAATATGAAGAAACTATCAATGAATGATGCTGCCGAGATGGGTCTCACAGCAAACAGTAGGTTAGTAAGTGTCGAGAAGTCTAGAGAGGATCGTGAAGGTCTACGGATGATATTTACTCTGCTGCCCGATTACAGCTACTCAATAAGCCCTGCACCTGAACGCACAGAGGAGGTTAGGCTGGACACTCCAAATAGACACACACTTGATATATTGCGTCTTATGAGGACTGAACCAAAACCTTGGTGCGTTAAGGATTTAGTTAATCACGATATGGTGGGTGGTTCACATAGAAAACGTGCCATAGTATATAGCTTAAATAAATTGGAGGATCAGAAGTTGATAGAGGAAGTTGACGTACCAAAAACTAAGAGTAAGGGGGGTAGACCATCTAAATTTTATAAAGCAGTTGGTAAGGAACTACCCAAGTCTTTTACTTCCCTCGTGCGTGATATACCCGATAATGATGTGTATAAACCTAATAATGTAGATATTGGAACGGATTTGAATAACAATGAGATTGGTATAAACCCTAATTTTGTAAAAACCTCTGGAAGTGAGGGAGGTTTATACAATGATGAGGTTAATACAAAACCGATTGTTGTTGAAAACTCTTCCACTGGAACGGAACAGGGTTTATACACAGAAGGCTCTGGGTATATAGAAGAAAACCAAAAGTTCTGGGAGGAATAATTTTTGAGAGAACCTATTATAAATGTCACTATCTACGAGGAAAGAAATCCTACAGAAGATAGTCCTTTAGCTACTGTCCGCTACACAGAGTATGATGCGACTAGACAAAGAGTCGAGAAAGTAAATGAAGTTGATTATCACGACAAGGAGTATTTTCACAGTCAGGTTTTAGAAGCAGTTAAATATGGACTAGACGTTTCAATATGCACACAACTCAGTATTAAAAGTTTACAAAAGAAGTTGAATCTCTGGACAAACTGATACTAAACTACTACAATATTAAAACCGATAAATTCGTGTATATATGGAATTTAAAGAAGAAGAGGTAGTAACTAAAAAATCTACCATTGATGTTCAATCAGGCGAAGTACATAAAGTACTTGAAAGAGACAACACAGTTAGTGTTGTATTCCAGGAAGAAAAAGATGACGTTCTTATTAAATGTGTTTTGAATCTTACTAAAGATCAACTTGCACACATTAATAGAGAACATAATATAAAGCCTTTGGCTAAAGAACAGTTACAGGCGATCCATGCAAAGAACGATGCAGTAGAGGAAAAAGAAGCTACAATAGCTACCACTGTTGAGCCATTAGTGGAACTTACTATTCCCGCAAAATTAAATGCACCCATAAAACACTTACCAACAGAGAGTTATCCACCACTAAATTGGAAGGATAAAACTCCTGAAAGGGAGGCAAAAATATATCGTTCCAAAATAGATCCCGATAAAATTACATATCTACTTAACTACATATTCAGATGGCACAACAAGAACAAATATCACAGAGCTAAGAAAGACAAGAATTGTAACCTAGCTCATTTCTTAAAGTCCTATCTACCAAATAACAACGGTATGGATTTCCAAACTGCTAGACGTATTTATCTTGCACAGACTTACAAGGAAATTACAGAACCTTATAGATCACAGTGGGTCTCATTAGTCCAAGATTTAGACAACAGGGGATATCACAATGAAGTTCCCGATTATATACGGAAACACTACAAGGGTTGACAAATGTGCTACAGTAGTAGGGCATACAATTAAGGTTCTCCCATGACCTCAACAACTACTAAACAAGATTATTCTGTCTATTACGGAATATCAGAATTAAAAAGATTGCGTACTGCACACAGTCTTGCGTTTGATACAGAAACATTACAGTTACAGCCAGAAGAAGGAAAACTCCGACTATTGCAGTTGGGGTCTTTTTCTTCTCGAACCATAGTGGTTATAGACTGTTTTGAGCTAGAACGTGGCGACTGGAATTACTTAGAAGAGTTTTTTAGTAGCCCCGATAGGTACTGGCTGGCACACAACGCAGTATTTGATCTTGGCTGGTTACAGGAACACGGAATATACCCTAACGGTTTTGTTAGGTGCAGTATGTTGGCTAGTAGACTCCTTACTAACGGAATACCTCAAACTAAACATGGTCTTGATGCACTGGCTAAAAGACAGCTAAATATAGAAGTATCAAAGGAACAACAAAAATCTGATTGGGGTGCAGAAACATTATCACCAGAACAGTTAACTTATGCTGCAAAAGATATTGAAATATTACTTGAATTAGATCAGGTATTAGAGCAAAAGCTTAGAAACGCTCAACTCACTAGAGCCTACATACTGGAGTGTAGGGCACTTCCAGCTATGGCACAGATGTGGAGAGTTGGGCTACCTTGGAATAAGGAAGAACTAGAACAGTGTCGTATCGACTATGAAGATGACATTAAAGAACTGGGTAACGAATTTATCAGAGAACTTGATAATGACTTACCATTTGGAAAAAAGTTACCTAGAAATGAGGATGGCTCATTTAATCTTCGTGCGAAAGACCAAGGCTCAATAAGATTAGGCACTAAAGAATACGCAGGATTCAACATTAAAAGTTCTAAGCAGTTATTAGAAAAGTTGGAATTAGTACTTGGATATACTCCAGTCAATAATGATGGTAAACCTAGTGTTGCTAAAGATGCTTTGAAGAATTGTGCTGCCGATTCGCCAACGATCCAAACACTTATGACTTGGAAGCGTAGGGAGAAACGTAGACAAATGGTAGAAAGCATACAGGATAAGATGTCAAATGACGGATTTGTTAGAGCATCCTATATGCAACTTGGGGCAGATACAGGAAGGATGTCTAGCATTAAGCCCAATAATCAGCAAATACCAAGAGATTCAGAATTTAGACAATGTGTACAAGCTCCTAAGCATTGGAAGATTGTAGACGCTGACTTTTCGCAGATGGAGCTACGTCTTGCTGCTGCATTAGCTAAAGATAAAAATATGACTGCTGCGTTTCAACGTGGTGAGGATCTACATGACTACACAGCCGAACAAATGGGATGTGATAGACAGATTGCTAAATCCGCTAACTTTGGTCTTTTATATGGTGCAGGGGCAGAAGGTCTACGAAAATATGCTGGAAGTAGTGGTGTAATTATGTCATCAGAAGAAGCTGTAAAAATTCGTGACAACTGGCTTACGACATATAACGGTATTAAACGATGGCAACAGGAGATGAATTATCTTTCACGATCCACGGAAGGAGATGAATGGCCTGAAACTAGAGTGCCAGTATCTAATATGCGTAGATTTTTAAAGGGCGAGCTAAACAGAACTACTGTCAGGTGTAATACTCCGATACAGGGTGCTGGTGCTGCAATATTGAAGTGTGCGTTAGGTAATTTATGGAGTAAAGTCAAAGAAACTGGCGAGGATAAAGTAAGGATTGCAGCAGCCGTTCACGATGAATTAATTCTTTTAGTTAAGGAAGATTTAGCAGATGAATGGGCCGAGATTCTTAAAACTACAATGGAAAAGGCGGAGGCAAAATGGTTGGGCGATGTTCCAGCTTTAGCCGAAGTATCTATTGGCGATAAATGGAGCGAAGTTCATTGAACACACAAGATCGTATAAAAGCAGCTTTGAAACGTATTGAAGAATTGGAAACTTTGATAAAGTACTGGTCAAAGCAAAAACAATGATTTGTGTTAATAAAAACAAACATGGTTGGTATATCTCCAAGCACAATAAACAGCTTGGGGTAAAATACTACAAAACCCTATATGAGGTAATGCCCATTGCTTATGCAGAAGAACATAAGAGCAGATCTGATGAGAGATCTCTATAAAGAAATTCCTAAAGCGACTACTAGAGACTTAAGTAGTGCCATTGACTTTTTAAAGAAAGCTAGAGAAGTTCGCACAGGAAAGACCCAAAAAAGAAGGGAAGCTAGAAGAAAATATGTAGAAAGACAATTTGAGGAAGCGGATTTACCAGTTTGGTGGTAGAGTAGTACAGGAACAATATTGTAAATGGCTCTTAAACACGGAAACAAAAGCTATTACCAGGTACTAATCGACCCAAATAGAGCAGAGCTTATAGAGAAGCAAGCTGAAAAAGAGGGAATACGAGGTACTGCATGGGTAAGGAAAGTAGCATACGAGGCTCTACAACGTGAATACTCCAGTTCAGAATATAAGATTGCAGAAGCTAAAGATGAATTAATGTGGAGAGAGTCTGTACAAAGGCGGATAGAGGGAAGGCGACAAAAGAATTAAGCTATCTCTTTCTACGTTTCGTATATTGCCAACGTAACTTTACCTGTTCGATCCACCACAGTATCCTGTACATTCCGTTAACATTCTCTGTTGTTGCTTGTAATGCAGATACTTTTGCCTCTAACTCAGCTACTTTCATCATTGCTTTAGATAGGACAACTTCGCTTTTTGCGTGATTTTTCATCATATCGGTGCAAAAGGCTTTTAACTTCTCTATATCGTCACACTCCATAACCTCTCTACACCTTAGTTCAACTGCTAATTCTGTCTCCATTGGCAGAGCAGTGAATAGCATTTTTAGGAATCCATCATCTTTCATACTACTGGAGTGATGTAGTAGACCCTGGATATAATCGAGCTTGTACAAAGTCCACTACTTGGTCGTCTATTGTATTATCTGTTTGCTTTGCTAACGCCCTTAGAATATCAATCACCAGCCTTTTCATTGCAGGGGATTTAATAAATACAAGAAGGATAGGTTTTAGGATTTTTAACATTTGATTATACTATCTATCCTAAACATACCAAACATTACCGACTCTGGCCTTCTATGCGACTTACTGCCTTCTCTAGTTGATTCAGTCTGTTGAACAATTCTCTTATGTCTCGCTCCCTTCGGTTACTCATGTTGGATAGTACCATTAAGAAAGCGGTAGCTGCTGCTCCTATTAACGCTCCATATACCTCTGGCATTGATTTAAGTTATAATTATGCTTAGTATGACTAAAAAAGCAGCTTATGACAGAAGAAGTCAAAAAAGGTCCTCTTCAAAGACTTAAAGAGAACATTACTGATAAAGAAGAGCAATTAGCTTTTATTTCAGTTGTAGTAAGACTTGTAGTTGTTGCATGGAGTGGTTTTATAGTTTCTCTAAACTACGTTGCGTTGCCTGGCTATAGCAACGAACCCAAGGATATAACTTTTCCTGCCAGCTTGCTGACGGGGGCGCTAGCCAGTTTCGGGCTAGAGGGTGCTAAGAAAAGAGGTGATGGAACATATAAGCCTGATGAAAAACCATTGAATAAAAAAGAAGTAGAAGCGTTATTGGCTACACAATCAGGAAATTATCAAACTATTAGAATAGAAACACCCATCAAGATTCTTGGTGCGGAAGTTGTCAACAAAAAGGACGATAAAAAATGAAGAAACTAATTGCACTTTTATTCCTGTTTAGTCCTTCTGTAGCACTAGCAGATATAACACAAAAGTTCACAACATCTGCACAGATTACTGTAGATATGCCGTATAGCGTTACCAATAAACTTGGTACGACTTATTCAATATCAGGTAATAATATAACTCCATCTGTAACTTCTGGTGGATCTACAACCTCTGGAAAAGTAGGAGGACTTAATGTTGGATCGTTAACCGCAGGTGTGCCAGCTTTAATTCAAACCGATAAAGCCGTAACAACAGCAGGATCAGCTTTTTCTCTTACTGAATCAGTAACAATGGGCGATGCAACACCATCGGCTGTTACCCCATCGGCAGGGATCGCTGCATTGCCTCATCTATCGGGACAAACGACCATAGGTTCTGGAGGAGTTGCAGGTTCACTCAGCATGACAAGTCTATCTAGTGGAGTGCATACTTGTGCTGCTGGAGGATCTGGTACTAGCTGTATTGGCTCGACAACAGTAACTATTACCATTGACTAAATTTTGGTTATTAATATTATTGCTACTACCTGTAAAAACTTTTGCAGTTCCAGTAGTGCCTCAGTTCAGGTCTGGAAGTTCTCAGACTTCAAGTTCTTCGGAGTCAGTTATAAATGAAACCATCACAAGTTATCAATATAGGACAGGATTTTCTTACTCTGCATCAGGACATAACATTGAAAGTGCCGATACAAATAAGTACATCAATCCTACAGCTACCACTCTTACAGAACAGACAGTTGGAGGTGTGAACTTTAGTTGGACAGCACCAAATCTCGAAGCCGTTCCAAGATGGACAATAACAACTCCAGGATCAGCGTTTTCTCTTCAAGAAACTCTAATAACTCCAGGGTTAGACACAGTAACGACAATAACAAGAACAATAAATACAAGCACCACAGTAGAAACTACAACTACCTTTGGGCAATAGTTTTATTTCTTTGTCCCACTAAGGTTTTAGCTAATACAACAGTTGCAAGTCCTAGCTCTAATGCTCAAGGTGTTGTAAATAATAATGCGACTATGATAACTCCTTCTTCAATGCCTCAATTTAGAATGAGTCAGGGTATTGTCTGTGCTTCTCCTAGTCTAACTATTACACCATATGTAACTGACGCTCATACATTTTCCCTTCCTAGAGAAACAGTTACCAGACAAAATATTTATGACGAGAATACTGGAGCGATAAAATATGTACAAGAAACGCCTAGATTTGAAAAGGAAAATTTTAATCTAAATTATGGTATCTCTGCTCAGATAAACATTCCATTAGGAAAGTCTCCAAAACTTTGCCATAGGGCAACAGAAATCAATATCAAAAATCAGGAATTATTGTATAAAAAAACTAAATTAGAAATTTCTCTCTATAGGTTGAAAGTGTGCTCGGAACAAGCGAAATTAGGTGTTATGTTTAAACCTAATACTCCTAGTGCTGTTACTTGTGAAGATATTGTAGTTACAGTACCCCCAGGTCAAGTTATCCCACATACTCATGAAATACCGAAAAAATAAGATGTCTAAGTTACATTTTGGAGTGGCAACTATAGCCTATTTTGGTGCAGCATTTCTGACAGTAGGAATGGTGTTTTTAGGAAATAGTTATCGCAGACTAGCCAATACTAATGAAGCATTATCAGCAGATATACAGTTACTTGTCGAAGCGTACACTTATGGAGAAAAGGAGTGTTATCTGTTAGCTCCGAAACCAAAGGATTGGCTTATATGGGAAGAGATGCCATACAAGAAAGTTGTTCCACGCACCTATAAATTAGAGCAGTAGACAAGCCCGGGTTAAACTTGTCTACCTAGACGCCCTATCCATTGCCTTGGCGAATAGGGTATTCTCAGTTTAACATTTTAAAACCCTCCTAAGACTCCATTTGCCATAAAGTCCGAGAAGGGTTCTTTTTGTTCATGAGTAACAAAGGCTCGCCCTTAACTAGGGAGTGTTAGCTTTGGTTAAGAGTTCCTTTGCTAGGTAAGCAACTGACGCTCTGACAGTGAGGAGGTAGAACTTAATCTACTCTTTATCAGGTCTGGTTGCTTATGTACTATTCTACTTTATCTTTCTTCTTTGTCAGCTTTTTAATAATCTGTTTAACAATAGGTTTTACTAAATTCAAAATAATAGGAGTAGTCGCAGCCACAGTAGCGATAACAGCAGTAGAAACAACCACGCTAGGCGTTGGTATATATTGATCCACAAACGGAACATCTTCATAAAGAGTTATGCACTCAAACCCATCTTCCCCTCTTTTATGTCCGCTGACACGTTCTAATCGCTTTTCGTTACGAAAGTCTCCTACTCGCTGATCTTTCTTCCCAGGACAAGGTTCTAATTCAGTTGGTGGCTTCTTTGGGATCTCAGGTATCTTTGGTTTTTCCGTTTCTGGAAAAGGTGGTGTGTCATTAGTAACAGGTACTTCTTCTGTAACGACAAGATTTTCAGGTGAATAATCAAGTGGAATAAAACTAGGAAACGCAAAATCACACGTTGTATATACTCCATTTGGATCGTCCAATAATAAATTTCTATTACCTGTATTTTTTATATCACGATGTTGATAAGTACAACCAGGAACATCAATATCAGGTGGTTTAGTTACATTTATATAATGTTGACCATAAGGTTCTGGAATCTCTGGAATGTATATTTCATTAATATAAATTTCAGGTATTTCAGTCATAAGCATCTCTGGGTAAATAAACTTCTACAAAAGAATGACATCTCGGACAAGAAAGATTAGTTACCATACTAAATTCAGTAGAAGATGATGGATAATCTTCTCCATCCATATCGTGATCTCCACCCCAAATTAACTCAGTTTTACAATGCCAACAGTTCATGTTGCATATGTCCCTTTATCTCTCCTAATATCAATTAGTTCCTGGAAATTTCTATTCTTCGTCCCACCATCATAAGCCCAAGCATATCCATCATCTATCATTTGTTCATTTAGTGAGACTGTCGCATCTCCTACATACAACCAACCCAATAAACGACCATACTTACCAGATGCACCCTTACCTAACTCAGTTCTTACATATAAACTTTCTCCTCCAAGAGAAGCTGTGTCAATCTTATCTTTCAACCAATTCGTTGCGTCTATGCCCAGAGGTTTCTCCACAATATGGTCTTTGGTACGCTTTTCTGGTGTATCAACTCCTGCCACTCTTACTCGTTGTTTTATTGTTAAATCAAAGCCAAGATTGATTGTAATGTCTATCGTATCGCCATCTACGACACGATCCACAGACGCTATTTTATAATTCCAGCAACTTAATCTGCTAGGCGGTATTAAAGCTCCCATTATTTCTGAGGAAGAAGCATAGATGGACCTGTTGATTTAGGTAAAGACTTGTTTAATACGTTTGGCATCATTCCCCGAACTTCTCCAAGAACTTTATTCATTATTTTTGTTTGGAATTGAGGAGAAGTAAGATACTTATAACCAAAATAAGAACCACCTAAAGTGCTGGTGATGAGAACAAATGAAGCTATACTTAAAATGTTAGCAATTTTTTGAAACATGATAAAATCTGCAATTATTAGAGCTATGTCAATTATGACATTAGCTACATTCCTGCTAATTATAAGCCTATCTCCTCTCTACGTCACTTTAGGACTGTTACAACGTCAGATAATAGAAAAGAAAAATTAAGCTTTTGCTTCTTTTGCATCAGAAGGTTTAAGTTCTTCTTCCTGATTTTTTGTAGATAATAATTGTGCTTGGGCATCTTTTACCCCTATGATTGCACCTTGATACCTGTCCTCATTTTTACAGGCAACTTCATAAGCACGTTTGGCTTCTTCTTTTTGAGTTTGAATAGAAACAAGTTGTTCTTCGTATTGCTTTAGAAGAAGATCTAGTGGATTTGTCATTAGGAATAAACTTTCTTACCATCTACTATAGCTTTATCTATAGCTGTAAACGATTCGGATTTCCAAATAGAAGTCGTTCCATCAACTTTCTTGTAGGCTTTGATAATTTCAAGATGCTCTACATTACGCTTGATTTTATCTTTGTAATCATCGTCAGTTTCATTTGATTCCTTAGAGGTGTTGATAACAGTTACGCTATCACCAGCAGCTTTAAAAATTGCTGCTACTTCATCTGCGGTTTTTTCTTCCATGATAAAAAGTAGTTGTTTACAGTTTACCCTGCTTCGAGGGCTGTGACTTTTTCGGATAATTCTTTTATTGCGTTAATAAGATACCAAGTAAGATTATCAGTATCAACGGCTTTAACTCCAGATACTTCTGTTTTTACAACTTCTGGTAAAAATTCTTCAATCTCTTGAGCTATAACTCCTAATTGTATTCCTTCTTTCTCCACAACAGCAGAGCCACTTACGTTTTTTAACTCAGGTGAGTCATTTTCAATTTCTTCCTTAGTCTTATATTCAAAGTTTTTAATTTGTATTTTTTCTAAAATATCTAAACCAGAATTATTATTAACAATATTTTTCTTTATTCTTCTATCAGAAGTGGTTGACCAACTTGAACTGTTATTCCCTTGGTAAACTCCGCCACCACCAGGATATATAAAGCCTGTATTAGTACCTTTACCTTGAACGTTATATCCCAGAATAATTTCGCTTTCAGCGTCTGTAGCTCCTGCCATACTGAAAGCACCGATATATATTCCCTTCGATCCAGTTACTATATCATTACCAGCGTTGTACCCTGCTGCTTGACCTATTAATACTAGACTGCTACCAGTTGTTATATCGTAACCAGCCGAATGTCCAACTATAGTATTACCGCCTCCAGTTGTTGCTGAACCTCCAGCCGAATGTCCTATGCAAGTACTTCCACTTGAGGTAGTAGATGAACTTGCTGCACCATAGCCTACTGCGGTGTTATGAGTACCAGTACTGCAAGCGTCTAAACAATAGTTACCAATTCCTATATTGTAGTAAGTACCAGTGTTTATTGAAGAACAAGCACCTTCTCCTATACCCATGTTGTCGTGTGCAGTGGCAGCCACACTTACCATTGCATTTTTACCAATTGCAATATTTCTATTTCCTGTAGTTAGGGCTGACAATGCACCATTACCAATAGCTATATTGGAACCTCCAGTTGTTATAGCTGCTCCAGCACTATTACCCAAACCAGTATTTGACGTTCCAGTAGTGCAAGCGTCTAAAGTGTTTGAACCAACTGCACAGTTATTTACTCCAGTTGTGTTATATCTCAAAGCGTCTTTACCAACTGCTACGCTATCCATTGCAGTTGTATTGTTTTCTAGTGCGTTAAATCCAACAGCTACATTATTATATCCAGTTGTAGTTGACTTAAGAGCATTACGACCAAGACCTGTGTTGGCATATCCAGTTGTGTTTTCAGATAAAGCTTGCCAACCCATTCCAGTGTTTTCAGAACCAGTTGTATTATCTTCTAAGGCTTTATATCCAATACCAACATTTCTTCCATTACCAGTTGTTGCATTTGTTAAAACATTAGTACCTATACCAATATTTTGTCCGCAACCTAAACTGCCTCCACCTAATGCACTATAACCAATTGCAATATTATCACTATCGCTACTTGCTCCATCTAAAGCATTTGTTCCTACTGCTACGTTTTGAGTACCAGTTGTGTTTGCTACTAACGCAAAAAAGCCAACAGCAGTATTATTACTAGCGGTTGTATTTACTTGTAAAGCTTGAGCACCAACTGCTGTGTTGGCTGTTCCTGTTGTGTTTGCCGCTAAAGTAAGATCACCAAAAGCAGTATTCTGATCTGCAGTAGTATTTGCAGTTAAAGCATTTCGTCCTACAGCAGCATTATTTGCTCCCGTTGTATTTGCTTTTAAGGCAAAGTGTCCAATACCAACGTTATTATTTGCTGTAGTGTTAGCAGCTAAAGCATCCTTACCTACAGCTACGTTTGAATTACCTGTTGTGTTTGCATAAAGTGCGTTATACCCAACAGCAGTACTCTCTTCAGCAGTTGTATTTGCTTGTAAAGCACCTTTACCTACAGCAGTATTACTATATCCAGTTGTGTTTGCAAGTAGAGCTTGATATCCAACAGCAGTATTATTATCAGCCGTTGTATTACCTCCTAAAGCATCTCTACCAATACCTACATTTTGATCTCCAGTTGTATTAGCATCTAACGCTCCTGCTCCAAAAGCAGAATTATCATTTCCCTCTGTATTTGCTGTTAAAGCTACGTTTCCAAACGCATCATTTCTAGCACCAGTTGTGTTCGCTCCTAATGCGGAATGACCGACAGCAGAGTTATAATTACCAGAGGTATTTGCTGTTAATGCACTATTACCAATAGCAGTATTATTTCCACCACTAACAGAAGCATCTAAAGCACTTTCTCCAAGAACTGTGTTACCAGCAACAGAGTTTGCACCTTTTCCTACAGAAACGGAATTGACAGTAAAATCTGCGGTACTATCAAGTCCACCTGGTTGTGTTTTGGTTAGTCCCATTAATCAGCCTCCTCTGCGGTGTTACCTTTTGATACCCATTCTAGGTACTCTTGGTAGTCGGTGTTATCTTCATTAAATGGAATACTAATTTTTAAACCACTAATTTGTTTAAATACTATTGAGATAGTACCATCTTCTGATTTGTGTAATTTGTATAAAGCCATAATTAAAGTTCTGCCTCAAAACGAAATGTGGTTGTATTTGCATCTTGACGTCTAATGAAACAAACGTGACCAGCAGTTCCACTAGCATTGGTATCATTTAATATTTCTGCTCCATTAGGACCAACATTATTTGCAGAGTCTATATGAAACTCGTTAACACCATCAGCTGCTCCATCTCTATAAGCTTGAAAAGCACCATGAGCGTCAGTACAAACCATTGTAGGTGCTGTTCTCATTGTCACAGGAAATCTAAAACTTCCATAAATTCTTGAACTGTTATAGTAACAACCTAACATTATGCTTGCATATACATTAGATCCACTCGAAAGGTGTTCGTAGCAATACCTCTGACATTTAGCCAACTCATCTCCGTACGACCTATGTTCAAAATCAGTCGCATGATCTCCTACTTCTAATTGAACTCCTGTTAAGTCCCAAGTAGATGCACCAGCAGTTAGCCAAGTTGAAGCCATATCTGGCATTATGTTAGATCCACTATAAGCTGCCC
>VTLG01001849.1_pt1 | contig 23434 bp, 40 predicted proteins | sample 4694571 | NCBI WGS metagenome assembly VTLG01 (sample SAMN12604809, study PRJNA352737) | marine metagenome | biome: ENVO:00000447; feature: ENVO:00000209|ENVO:00000569|ENVO:01000036; material: ENVO:00002151; isolation source: viral sequences binned using virsorter ...
GCACATATTTCGCTTAACAAATCGATAGAACATAATTAAAAATGGCAAATACATTAGATAAAATAGAAGTAGTTACAGACTACAAGCATCTCCAAATCAGAGAGATTACAGATTCAGGTGGATACCATAGAAGGGTATTACAATGTGATGATACTCTTGCAGATGACGAGCATCAGGAGATTAAGGACAAAGCAGAAGAGTTGTGGACTGATGAAGTGAAAACTGCTTGGGCAACAAAAAAAGCAGAACAAGAAGCAAGAAATAATTCGGAGTAAGCAAATCTGATGAATGGCTCGCAGAAATGACCATCATAACAAATCACTTTTAGGTGGAGGTGGCGATGCACTTGAGAACCGAAAGCTACTTAATTTCTGGTCACGTTTTATTATTTCGGTGGCGAATGCTATCACATTCCTTATCTTGTTATGGCTCTTATTTTATGCAGAAGTTAAAGAATCCTCACGTGATCTGGTTAATATTTTGGTGGGTACCTATGTCGCTGTGCTTGTTAAAATTACAGATTATTGGTTCCGTGAGAAGCATGATCCCGAACATGAGGAGGAAGAAAATGGTAGAAATGGCTACGGAAATTCCAGAAAATCACCCAATAAAAGTGGTAAATCCAGAAGTAATTAGCCGTTTTTCGGACTTTTGAAAAATGGTCGTAAAAATGCTTAAAACGTCCTCAGTAAAAAGAAGTAAAACGCAAAGGTAAGTGGGTTTGGGGTAGTCGTTTCTTTGTTTTCACGTCAACAGCAAGGGATTGCACAGGTTTTTTCAACCATGAAAATGTCGTTATAAAAATGAGTTTTTCAAAATTTTGGGAGAATTTTTGGGGCAAAAAAAAAGAAGATGAATACGAAAAGGCATTGAAGGAAGGTGAGAAAGTTTTTGGGAAATCGAAAAAAAAGAAGGACAAAAAATTGACAATTCAGGATTTTGATAAACCTAAAAAAAAGTCAAAAAAAAGTAAACCAGTGAACTATAATTTCTGAGGATGGATGGCTTTAAAAAAAACAAGGGTTATGGTGGAAGACAATGGTGGTAGAGCTCAATCAGTTTTTGAACACAATGTCGTCAAAATTGGAACGCCAGTTTTGGGCATACTTCTTTTGTCAATCGTAACTTGGTTATTCCAAACTGTACTCAGTCTCGACGAGTTGGTTCAGCAACACACAATCCACCTTGATCATCTTCATATGGCAGAAGAAAAGTTTGAGGAACAGATGGATGATATTGAAGAAATATTAACTGATCTCAGGGTTCACGTTGGGAGAATAACTGCACATTGAATATGACTAACAAAATGTGGACATGGGGATTTGTTGCTTTCATTATGACTTGGGTCTGGACAATCCATTCACAAGTATGGAGTATGAGTGAAGAAGTTGCTGTTATGGAATACCAGCTTTCCAAGATTCATGAGAAATTGGATTTACACACTGAGAAATTGGAAGTTCTAGTAAATACGGATTACAAGATACTTGGGAAATTAGATAAACTTTTAGAGGAGTAGTGATATGCCGATGATTATAGCAGGAGTGGTGAAGACTATGGCACTCAGCTTTTTAGGGAACAGCAAGGTAATTGAGAAAGTGATAATTTTGCTGTTAGAGACTTTAGCAAAAAAGACGGATTCAGACGTTGATGATAAACTCGTGAAGTTGCTAAAGGAATCCTTAGGAGCAGACAAATAGAAAAACTGGAAGTTTACCTAATCGGTATTCTGGTTATTCTTGTTTTGGCAATTATTGTAGTGGAGTTTGTGCTATGATAAACAAAACCTGTCAATACGCTACTCAGATCGCTCCTCAGCGAAAGAAACGCTATGCGTAAGGGTAAAGGGGAGTGCGTATGTTTCTTTCACGTAGAGAGCTGTTTAAGAACGTTTTCATAGTAGTAGGAGGAATTATGATGATGACTAAGAATTTTAGCAGTGATGAAATGATGTGTCATTGCGGATGTGGCAAAAGTGATATGGATCCTGAGTTCATGCGTATGCTTCAGGAGTTAAGAGAAATAGCAGGATTTCCTTTTCGTATCAATAGTGCTTTTCGTTGCCTGAAACATAATGCAGATGTAAGTTCTCACAAGGTCAAAGCTGGCATTCATACTTTCGGTAAGGCTTGCGACATCTCAGTTAAAACAGTCAGCACTACCCAAGCACTCCACCTAATCAAACAGGCACAGGAAATCGGCTTCACTGGATTTGGCTTGAACCTTAAAGGTGAAAGGAAAGGCAGATTTATCCACATTGACAACCGAGGTGAAGACTTCTCACCGCCAGCCGTATGGACTTATTGAAAGTCGCATTGATTCTTAGCCTGTTCCTTTTCGGTTGCGCTTCTTCAAATTCAAATACCAAGTCTGGTTGTTTTGGTTATTGGGAAGAAGAAAAACCATGGCAAGGCACCAGTTGGCAAAACAAGGCATATCAAAGACCTTATCGCCAATGTGTTCAGCAAAAACCACCCTACCGTAATTTATTCCCTGACTGATATTGAAAAGGCAATAATCTTTTAACTTCTTTGCCTTTCCTGCCATCAAAAAGCAAAATCCCCCCAACTATTACTAGCCAGAGGGATTTGTTTATTTATTTAAGTTCTTCCGAATGTTCACAGATTTCCCTTTTGATTCTATCAATTTGATCAGGCTCTAAGTTGTGTCATGGGAAAAATTATTTTCGGGTAGTTTTGGGATTAAATAAAAAAAAATAAAAAAAAGTAAAAAAAAGCTTTACAAAGTAAAAAAAATAAAATATACTAAATGAAAAAAGCAATTTTCCAAGACCCGATCGGGCAATAACGTCCATCGGCAACAATCAAGTAAAGAGGTAAATATGAGTAATTCAATAACAACCGCAATCAGAAAAGCAAAAAACTGGGAAGTAATCGAAACCAGAGAACAGTATCTTCTATTCAGGGAATGGATTGATAAATTATCCAAATGCTGTTATACAGCCTCTGATGATATTACTGATAAAGTTGAATTCCCAAAAAAATTACAACTCACCTTAACTGAAGCGATTCAAGTTTGTGCTGATATGAAAGTAGCACATGAGGAGTTGGAAACAATCTTCGAAAACGAGGTTCGCCCAACTTACCCAAAATGGTTTGACCATGAAGGTGACCCAAGTTCAACTTTTAATGCTTTAGGCAATTTTAAATATGCCATTAAAAAATTAGATGAAAATTTGAGGAGGTTTGCATGAAACGTATGAAGAAAAAAGATTGGCTAAACGCTCCTAAGTTTTGTTGTCCAGTTTGCAGGAGTACCGATGTTGAAGGTACAGGACATTTTGATGCTCATAATTATGAACAATTTTGCCATTCCTGCGGACAAGTTTTTGTAGAACTTATGGAAACTACTGGTTACAAACTTATTGACAGGAAGGTCGATAGATCTGAACTTGCTGATGTACTAAGAAATAACTTTGATTTGATAGAAGCATATAAAACTGAGGAGGAAATATGAAAACTTTATTAAGCAGGAGAATTATACCTAAATCTGAACGTGTCGACTTTTTAGGTCGGCAACTGGCGTCCAGTAATGTGCATAAATACGAAATTCGTTTTTATCGTGCTGGGCAAAAATCCAATTATGCAACTTTCCCTAATAAGCAGGAGTGGGAACGTAATTGGAATAATTTAAAAGAGTGGATCAAGCAAGACGAAAATAGATTGCCTTGTCTTTATCCAAATTGTTATTAACCAATAATACAGGAGAACAATATGAGTAGCTTATGTGTAGAAAAACAAGTTGACATGAAACAACTGGCAAAAATCAAAACGCCAAAACCAACCAAAACATGGAACCCTGTCGCCCATGATGTTTTAGTAAATCAAATCTTGGGTCAAATTGACAAGATGCCTAATTTTGAATTAGCTGGCGAACCTGAACTTGGAACAAGTCATGATGATTTGAGATGCTTTGGGTTGATGCCTTTGAAATCCACTTCTTCAGAATTCTGCATGACTGTTGGTTTCAGGAATGCACATGACAAGGCATTCGGAATTGCAATGTATGGTGGATTCTCAGTTTTTGTGTGTTCCAATTTGCAAGCCTTTAGTGATTATGCTGTGACAACCAAGCATACTTCACTGGTCATGGATCGTCTGCCAATTTTAATTCAGGATGGATTGAAGGACATCGAAATTGACGGCAAGGTTAATGAAGACAGGATTACGCACTATAAGGAGTTTGGCTTTCAAAAGAATCCATACTCTACACTTAGTGATTCTTCTGCTCAAGTTCATGATTATGTAATTCAATCTTTGGACAAAGGTATAATTCCTTCTGACAAGATTGGTAAGGTCTTGCATGAATGGAGGCAACCAAGGCATGAGGAATTTGAGCCACGAAATATGTGGAGTCTCAATAATTGCTATACTGAGGTGTTTAAGGAATACAAGAGCCCTGAGCAACTTAATCATCGTTCAATAGCATTGACTAGGGTCATGGATGAATGGACTCTCTTTGACCCTGCTAAGGAACGTGAGAAGTATGTTCCTGTAGAACCTGAGGAACTGGCGGTTGCCGCTTAGTTGTCACAGCGTTAAGCACCTTGTGTGTCGCAGGGTGCTTATAGATGCTGACAATGTAGTCTCATCAAACAATAACTTATACAGGAGAAAGTTATGGCAAAGTTAAATAAAAATGGTGAACCAAGAAAGAAAAGAGTAACCAAGCAGATGATCATGGCAAAGAACAGGAAAAATGGTCAGAAAAAAGCATGGGCAACACGCAGGGAAAAGTATGGTGAGTCAGGCCTCAAACCTAAAGGAATTGAGGAAGGAAAGAGTAGGATGACTAATAAGGGTGTTATGGAGCCTGAGTTGAAATTTTTGCGTGAACGTGAGCGTGAGTTGCATGAAGTAATTACTGCGCTTCAGCATGACCTCAAGCTGGCAAAGAAAACCATTGAGGAAATGACTGCACAGCAGGAAGAAATGCAGAATAATTTTTTGGCTCCTGAAAGTGACAGGATTAAGGAGTTGGAACATACTAATGCAATTTTACAGGGAAAGTTGCTAGGATTTGAAGCCTGTTTTGGTGCACTTGCTGAAGAAATTAATCAATAAGGAGGAAATATGAGAATTAAAAATTTATTACAAAAAGCAGGGTTTGAAGACCATACTGCTTTGACCGATGCTTGGGGGGATGAATTGGAATTTGAATTATGTGCCAATCTTCCAAGAACCCAACACGGCATGGGTAATATTAGAATAAGAAAATTAAATACTTCATCTGATTTCGAATTAGTTGTCATGGATGGCGACGGATTTGAAATAATCACTGTAATGTTTGAGGAGGAGGAAGTATGAAAGCAGTTTATATTTATAATCGTGGGCGCAAAACATTTATTGGCAAACATATCAAGGATGTCATTTATCGTGAGTTTGCGTTCACTCGTGCAGTTCTCTGGCAAAATAAGTCTTTGAGCTTTGATTCCAGAATGCTTGCATATGCACAAAGTCAGAGTGTGAAAAAATTTGTTTTTACTGATACAGTGAAAAGAAAGAGTTACGAAATTGGAATTCGTGCTTTGACAAATAACAGTCATACTGAAGATCATGGTCAAGGGGAACAGCTTTATTTCCCACTAGACCTTGCCAAAAAAATTAAATACAAGAAAACACCCTTCGTCAAAAAGGAAGTTGTGCTTGAAGATCCAATAAATAGATTCTTGGATGATGGCGATGATTTCACTTTTGAGGAACAATTTGAAAACACTTCAATTGAGGACTTGGAATGAGTGACAGAAAAATGTTATCAATAACTGCAGAAACCCATGATGCCTTGTTTTCGTTTCTGGAAAACCAGAGGAAAACTAAAGGTCTGAAGATTACGGCAAGTTCTTTTGCTGAACATGCTATAAAAACAGCCATTGATCGCCAAAACAGTTCAAATCGTGCGTGGGCGATAGATGGCAATACAACAGGGGCAACTCCCTAAGGGAGTCCTGTTTCTTTCGTTACAGGAAGTTCTGAGTATCTTTTTTGGGGTATTTGATATGATTATGCCAAACAGGGAAAAATTACTTAAATTTAGCAAGATTCCTTTATCACATGAAATGGTCTTGAAAATTAATCCAGTTTCCAAGCCAAGAATGACTCATGCCGACAGGTGGAAATCACGTGCAGTTGTTATGAAATATTGGAATTACCGTGACGAAATATTCTATGGTGCGCTGGCACAGGGATACAGGCCAGCTTATGAATTGAAAATGGATTTTGTTATTGCCATGCCTAAATCATGGACAAAAAAACATAAGGAAAAAATGGATAAAACACCGCACCAGCAGACCCCAGATATAGATAATTTGGCAAAAGGAATTATGGATGCTTTGTTTGATGAAGATAAAAATGTTTATAAAATAACTGCTTCAAAAAATTGGGGCAGAACTGGATCAGTAACCATTAAAAATATGAAATGGTATTTAGAATAATTACACAATTTGCTTCAGGTAGCCCTGCCTCTATTCTGCGAGTCTTACGCTCTTATGAAACCTCGCAGAAAAAATTGGGCGCAATCAATACGCAGAGGGAGTTGAGGTTGTCCTTTCCAGTGCCTCACTACAAACTTCCTGTTAGTTCTCATATTGCTAACGTGCAACTTTGCCCTGCCACGATGCCTGAAGCAAATTAATTTAACCACACATGGAGAGAGTGGCATGAAAGTTGAAGTAACCATTAAAAACTGCCCTTGGTGCAAGGAGGATTTCAAGGGACGTTCCTACCAATCATTTTGTTCCCATACCTGTTCTGATAAATCTTATTATTGGCACAAGGCCAGAGGACTGAAAAGAGAGAAGCCAGATATTAATTGTGATATTTGTGGGAATCCTTTCAAACCTAAACGTGATAATGTAAAAAGATGTTCTGACGTGTGCAGGCAAATATGGGCAAGGCAATTTGCGTATGACAGGGCACAAAAATTAAAAGAACGAAAAGCCAAAAATGCTGTATACAGGGATTGTATAGTTTGTGGCAAATCGTTTATTGTTGGACGTTCACGTAGAACCTGTTCAAGCAAATGCTCAAATAAATATCAACGTTGTTCTGTTCGGCAACGTGCAAAAATAAAAGAAAACCAGCAAAAGATTGTGGATTTTAATGGGCATTCTTTAATTACATCTTTTGTGGCTATGCCCGAACATAAATCAATACCAGTTGGTAAAATAGATTTGGAATCAAGTACTGATTTAAAAAAAGCAGTAGATATATTTGTAAATAAAGGAGGTAAAATTCGGAAATATAAAGATATGGTTGAAGTGGATTTGTTAGAAGAAGATAACCCACTTGTGATTAAAGAGGATACTGAGGAGGAAATCGAGAGTCAGGTTTTTGGCACAGTAACCCTAAAATAAAACTTTTTATTTTTGTTTACAAAAGGTAAAATTGAAGTTAACAGGAGGAATTCAATATGAGTAAATATGAAGAAGATAGAATTTATAGGCGAGCCTTTAAGGAATTAGGCAGGTATACTCCGGGCTGGGTTACTGATACTTGGTGTTTGCCAAGTGGTGAAGACAAGGTAATCCATCCAGATAACCGAACCCCTGAAGAAAAGGAAAGGTCTCGTGTATATTGGACTGAAGGCAAAACGCATCGGGCATCGCATTTAGAAAGGCTTGGTTATAAATTGAAAGAAAATGAATGCGAGTATTGCCTGAGAATTAAACAAACACCTGAACATAAATGCAATAACTATGATAGTTAATTTTTTACAAGGAGGTAAACATGGATGTGTTAGGACAAAAGGAAATTTACCAAATAATCAAGGCATCTCAAAAACGTCGCAATGAAAATGCCAAAGGTAAACTCAAACGTGAGGATGCAAAAAATAAATATATTAAATATTTTAGCAGGATTTTCGCTGGATCGGCTGGCGAAAAAACGAGTGAGCAAAATGCCTAGAGGCAGGATTCTAGGGTTTCACCCACTCGCAAATTTCTGGAATACAGGAGAGAGTTCCAGAGTAACCACTCTTAGTAGAAAGGGTATTATGAATAAAGTCAAGCAAAAAAATGCAATTACTGATTCACCTTTCGGGAAAGCATGGCAGGAAGCTAATCAACTGTTTTATGTTGCTGAAGTTGAAGCGCATAGGATGGGTGTAACGCCACCAAAAGTTGAGGAGGTAGTTGGTCACCTGTTCCAACTTCGGGATGATTTAGGAAATCCTAATGACCTTTATCAAATTGCGTTGTCGGAACAATTAAGTAAACTCTCACAGGAGAAAGAAAATGAGTGAATTTATGCCAGAAGGCTATCAAGAACCACGTTCAAAAAGTGCTGGTTCATATTTCAAAGTTAATGACCCAAGCAAAGGTGAGGAAACAAAACGTGTTCGCATCATGGGTAGTTTTAACAACCCTGCTACAGCAATTATGGGCTGGGAAGTTTGGACTGAAATACAGGATGAGGAGTCAGGTGAGTTGAGAAGGATTCCAATTCGCAAAACGCATTCTGATGCAAATTACGATGAACTTACTGAATTTGAAGAACCTCAACATTTTTGGGCAATTCAAGTTTATAATCTTGAAGTAAATGAACCGCAAATTTGGGGCATTACACAAAGAACAATCCAAAGGGCAATTCGTGGCTTTGCAGAAAACAAGGCTTGGGGTGATCCAACTGGATATGTTATTGCGGTAACTCGTACTGGTCATGGCTTGAATACCAAATATAATTTGATGCCTGAACCACCCATTGAGCCGCCACCAGATGACATTATCAAGGCAATGGCTGAAGCCAAAATTGACTGCCGTGAAATGTTTGCACGTGACGGTAAAGGTGAAAATCCATTTGGTGCATTGTCAGATGACAGTGACGATGGGATGCCGTTTTAGGTGGGAGGTATTATGATGACACAATGCCCTATCTGTAAAGGTTCTGGTGAAATGTTGTACTTTGACGAGGATGGTGATTATTCAGAAACTTGTAAAGCCTGTCAGGGTGCTGGTCATATTCCGAAAGCATGGAGTGATGATTACCTAGAACACAATACGGAAGCTAAATGACACAAACAGGTGGAGGAAACATGGATGTTTTAATATTCGCATTGATGCAGACTCCACCTTTCAATTTTTTTACAGGAGAAATAACATGGAGGTTAAAAACGAAAAAGGACGTGTCTGTTTTTTACTTTATAAAGACTTTTTTAATTCAGTTGAACATTTCTCTGACCAAGATTTGGGAAAACTGTTTAGAGCAATTCATGAATATCAACGAAGCGATAATTGGACAGATGAGCAGGACAAAAAAGTTGATCCAACTATTAGGGTTGCGTTTTATTTTTACAAAAACCAATTCATTCTTGATGATGCAAAATGGCAGAAAAGAGTTGAAGCCAGCAGGAACAATGGGATGAGAGGTGGCAGGCCTGTTAATCCTAGCAAACCTACTGGGTTTGTTGGGTTAGGAAAAGAACCTAGAAAAGGTGAAACTGTTACTGTAACTGATACTGTTACTGAAACTGGAATTGTAAAGGTAAATGATCAAATAAATATAAAGCAATTAAAACATAAGGAAATTGTTGAATCAGTCATTCATGACTTAAATGATAAGTTGAATCTGTCAAGGGGATTTTCGTGTAAATCTAAAGGCAATGTTTCAAGAATTGTTGCAAGGTTGAAGGAAGGATTTACGTTGGATGATTTTTTTGTAGTTCATAAGAATAAAATTGCACAATGGCAAAATGATCCTGACATGGCAAAATATTTACGACCAGAAACTCTGCATGGTAATAAATTTGAAAGTTACCTTCATGAAAAAGAGGTCAAGGATATTACGCCAGCAAAACCAAAATACCAAACTGCAGATGAACGCAGAAATGAAAATAACAAACAAGTTTTTGAAAACACCATAAAGGAGATTGACAATGTATACGGAACCGGAACAGGAACAGGAAATGAAACAGAGAATATTGGGGCAGGATTTGCAGGCAAAGAAGATGAAGGCAATAGCAGTTTCGTTAAACAGCTTCGGAGCTAATTACCGCAAACCTGTTGACAATGAATTGACTCAAATCTGGATTCAAAGTTTACAACATCTTAGTCTTGAGCAAATTGCACGTGGCACTAAAAAATGTTTGCAGGAAGTTGAATATTTCCCTTCAGTTGCAACTTTTATTGGAATGGCTAAAGGTCGCAAAGAATCTGATCGCTGGGCAGAACCAAATCCTGACCAGTTGCAGATTGAGGAAAGAACAGGTGAACGTGTACCGATGCCTAAAGAGTTTAAGGAATTGTTCCATAACTTTCTCAATAAATCGGCTGTAAAGTAATTTTTACTTGACTGTACAATTATTGCTGGCATAACATTTAATTTTAATTCAAATTCTATCCAGAGGTAGTATGCAAATAATCCCACGTAAAATTGATGAACTGGTTTCGGCTGAGTACAACCCACGCCAAATGACAACTGAACAGCGTAAATCTTTAACTGATAGTATTAAAAGATTTGGCTTGGTTGATCCAATCTTGGTAAATATTAATCCTGAAAGGAAAAACATAATAGTTGGTGGGCATCAGCGAGTTACCATTGCTAAAGAACTTGGTATTGGTGAAGTTCCTACAGTTGAAATTGACCTGACACCTGACAAGGAGCGTGAATTGAATATTCGCTTGAATAGAAATACTGGTGAGTGGGATTGGGATGCGCTGGCAAATCATTTTGACACTACTCAGTTGAGTGAGTGGGGATTTACTGATAATCAACTCACTGGCTTTGCAACTATAGATTATTCAATACTTGATGATGCTGATGTGGACTTGGAAGCATTTAAGGATGGCACACGTAAAGCAATTCAAATTGAATTCAAGTTAGAAGATTACGAGGAAGCAAATACTTTGGTTAATGCAATGAGAGACGAAGGTGAGTATGTAGGTGGCTTTATTTTAACTTGCCTTAAGAATCGTAAATGATTGATTACAAAATAGCGATTCCTAGTTACAAAAGACATGACATTATTGAGCAATATTGCTTCAAACATTTAAACGAAGCCAAAATTGACTTTAGTAAAGTTTGTTTGTTCCTTTCCTGTGCAGATGATATGGAACGATACGCTAAATTTGAAAAACAGTATTCGCTGAAACTGGTATTTGCTGATTCAAATAACATTAATGAAACACGCAACTTCATTAGGGATTACTTTGAACAAGATGATTATATTGTCTCCTTCGACGATAGTTTTAATGGTCTCAGCAGACTAGTCAATGGTAAAACTTTAGAGAAATTTACAAGGATCGATGATTTGTGTAAGGATGCGTATGGGCAAATGATAAGGAACGAAACCAAATTGTTTGGGATCAATATGGTTAGTAATCCTTTCTTCATGAAGAATAAAATAAGCACAAAGAATGGCGCAATTTCCGCAAAATTTTATGGCTATATAAATGACAAAAATGAATTCTTAAAGCCATTGGCACCAACAGGTTTGGTTGAAGATATAGAATTGGCTGTCAGGCATTACATTAAATTCGGTAAAATAATTCGGTATATGAATTTGACTTTTTCAAATGTAAAATATTTTAAAATTGATGGTGGAATTCAAGCACGTTTGACAAAAGAACAAAGGGCAGAGCAAAACAGGTTGGGTAATGTTGAATTATGTAAAATGTTCCCAAAATTGGTGGCATTAAAATCAAATGGGTTCGGGTTGAGGTTGAAACAATGATACCGATTTATGTGCCTTCATATAACAGGGCAAAAACAATCAAAACTTCACTTTACCTTGATGAATGTGGCGTTGATTATAAGCTGTTGTTGCATACAGAAAAATGTAAGGAAGATTACCTGAATGCAGGCAGAGTTACAGAGGATAAGATAATTGTAACTGGTGCGGATCGTGGAATTACTAATCAGCGCAACTGGATTGTTAATAATTTGGCTGAGAAAGGGAAATGGTATATTTCACTGGATGATAATATCTCAGGCTTTAAAAGAGTGCGCAGTCCCTTGTATGAAAATAAGAAAAAGCTTGATGTAAATGGCTCCGATATTAGTCAGGCTGATTATGATTTTGAGATAAAGGCAAAGGAGTTTATTTCCTTACTTGAAAAAGATATTGAAGTGGCTGAGCAAATAAAAGTTGAATATATTGGCTTTGCGACTGTTGGCAATTATTTCTTTAACAGCAAAAAATATAAGACTGTTGGCTATGTTATTTCAAAAGCAGTTGCAATTAAATATAATGGCTTGGAATATGATAAAAAATTGGAAGCGATGGAGGATTTTGGTTATTGCGCTGAACAGATTATCAGGAACAATGCAGTCCTCATAAATTGCTGGATAAAACCAACTGCTGGACATTACGAAGAAGGAGGTATTGGAACTTATGACCAGAGAGTTGAAAGAAAGATAATTGATTGTGCATATTTGATAAAAAAATACCCTGACTTTTTCAGGTATAAAGTAAAGAAAGGTTGTCATCCAAAAGCTGAATTGCAAATTCGCTTCAATAATCCTGACCAAGTGAAACAGTGGAAGCGTAGGTTTGTTTCATGAAAGAATTTGAGTTGGAATTGGTTGAACATGAAACTAGGGTTGGGAAAAGATGTGGTGAATTTGAACCGAATGTAACTGAAGATTCTATATTCCTTGACGATGGTGAGCCTGTTGGGTTTTACATTTCAAAAATAAATGGTAAATTAAAACAATTGGTAGAGGTTGCTAATAATGAATTTATTAGTGATAATGTTCCAAAGTCGGAAATGAGACGTGCCGATACAGTTAACAAATATTTTAAATTAAAAAACAGCAGGGAACCAACATATTACGGAGAAAATACTCAACTCGCAGATAAAATGGGGGTTATCCAAATGAGTGCTATCTTGGGGAGTGTTCCTCCTAAAGCGCACTTCAGACGTCCTTATCCGGTCATATCCAGCGTTCATCAACAACCAAAGGCACAAACCTTTGTCAAAGCAATGGTTTTACTGGCGAGGGAATCAGAGTCTTTAGTAAAGAAATACTTGCCTAAAATTTACAAGAAACAATTAGAAGTTGTGGCTGAAGCTGTTCCTCCAAAATGGCAGTTCAGTCCAATGTTTACCAGTTCCATTTCAAACTATAATATTTCTGCACCATTTCATATTGATACAGGCAACCTCAAAGATACTGTTAATTGTATTTTTACAAGAAGGTTTGATGCAGTAGGTGGCTGTTTGCATATTCCTGATTATAATATTACAGTTGAACAGGCAGACTGCTCATTCCTTTGCTATCCTGCTTGGCGTAATATACATGGCGTTACACCGATTCGTGCAAAGTCCTCAAAAGGATACAGGAATTCATTAATCTTTTACCCACTGAAAGGCTTCAATGACTACTGAAAAAACAGTAACAAAACAGTACGATCATTTAAAGGAACATCAGTTCAAGAAAGGTCAGTCAGGCAATCCTAATGGCAGACCCAAAGGCACTCGTTCAATACCTGATATGTTGTTGAAGATTGGTGCAGAAGAAGGCACAAAGGATGGCCAGTTTACCAAGCTGGAAGTGGTGTTGCGTAGAGTGTTTGAGTATGCGCTTGAAGGTAAGTCATGGGCTGTAGAATTCATTGCGGATAGAACAGAAGGAAAAGTAAGGCAGGAGTTGCAAGTTGGTATGTTGCCTGATGTAGTGTTCACTCCGATTGAAGATGCGACTGAAGAAGAATGGAATAAGCGAATCATTGACAGCACACAGGAACAGCTACCAGCACCTAAGGATATAAACTGAAATGATAATAAGAACACAGAAAGGTGCGCAATCAGACTTGCTGGCTTGTCCTGCTTCTGACATATTTTATGGTGGTGCAAGAGGAGGAGGCAAAAGTCACGGTATCTTGCTTGACTTCGCAAAGCACGCATACAAATATCCGCAAGGTATTGGTGTTCTTTTCAGACGTACTTATCCAGAGTTGGAAGATTTACAATCAAAGGCACAGCGCATTTATCCATTCTTGGGTGCAACCTACAAAGCAGGCGCAAGGAGTTGGGAATTCCCTTCGGGTGCTTCCTTGAAGATGCGTTACCTTCAGAGTGAAGATCACGTTAATAATTACATTGGGCATGAATATACTTGGATGGGGTTTGACCAGCTTGATTCATGGCCTAAGCAGTCAACCATTGACAAACTTAAAGCTAACCTCAGGAATCCTCATGGTATTCCCTCACGCATGGTAAGTACAGGGAATCCGGGTGGCGTTGGGCATAACTGGATAAAGGCAAGATACATTGATCCTGCGCCACCGAGGACATTGATTCGTGATAATGGATCAGCGACAAGATGCTATATTCCAGCCACTGTTTATGATAATGAAATACTACTTAAATCTGATCCTGAATATATAAACCGACTCAAGGATTCAGGTGCGGATTGGTTGGTAAGAGCATGGTTGTATGGCGATTGGGATATCGTTGCTGGTGGTATGTTTGATGATGTATGGAACAGAGAGAAACACGTAATCGAACCATTTGATATACCAAAGAATTGGCGAGTTGATCGTTCATTTGATTGGGGAAGTTCAGCACCATTTAGTGTACAGTGGTGGGCAGAGTCAGATGGTTCACCGCTTGAAGATGGCAGAGTATTCCCAAGAGGAACGTTGTTTCACATTGCTGAATGGTATGGATTCAACGGTAATCCAAATGAAGGAATAAAAATGTTGGCATCTGAAATCGCAAGAGGTATCCTAGATATTGAACGAAACATGAAACACCGAGTACATCCAGCTGGTGCTGATCCATCAATCTTTGCCACAACTAATGGCACAAGTATTGCGGATGAAATGGCAAGAGTAGGTGTGCGCTGGGAAAAGGCTGACAACACACGCAAAGCAGGATGGGAAAAGTTGCGTAGGTTATTCAAGGCATCAACTTCCCAGCCTATGGAAGAAGCAGGATTGTTTGTATTTAGTACCTGTAGGCAATTCATAAGAACAGTCCCAAGTTTGCCAAGAGATGAAAGGGATTTGGAAGATTTAGATACATCAACCGAAGATCACATTGCGGATGCCTGTAGGTACAGAATCATGCGTGTAACTTCAAGATTACAAACACAAAAGATAAGGTCACTATGATAAATATTCAAAGCCAACATCCAGAATACAAAATCCGCTTACCAGAATGGGATATGTGCCATGACTGTTATGTTGGAGAAGGTGCAATCAAAGCAAAAAGAGATGTTTATTTACCAAAACTAGCACGACATGATGACACCAATGAAGGTAAAATTAGTTACAATGATTACTTGCACAGAGCAACTTTCTTTGGCGTAGTTTCAACAGTTATTACAGGCAGAGTTGGACAGGTTATGCGTATACCACTTCAAGCTGAAATGCCTGACATAATGGAGGAATGGTCGCAAACAATTATGCGTGATAAGTCAAACCTTACTGAATTGACAAAACGTATACTGACTGAAGTATTGACAACTGGCAGAGTTGGCTTGCTTTTGGACAGAGGTCTTGATGGTGGCGATCCATTTGTTGCCATGTATCGTGCGCAAGATATAACAAATTGGGAAACAATCAATGACCAGCTCGTCAGGGTTGTGATCCGTGAAAATACGATTGTAGAAAGGGAACAGTCAGGAAGAACAATTCAGGTAATTGAACCACGTTACCGCCAGTTAAGGTTTGATGAATTTGGCAATTATGAGGTAGGTGTGTTTGAGAAGATAAAAGAAGAATATATCGAAACACAAATTTACCAGCCAACAAATAATGGTGCGAGGATTAATAAAATCCCATTTCAGTTCATCAATTCAGACTCAACTTCAGTTGATACTTCAAAACCTCCTTTGCTTGATTTGGCGGCACTAAACATATCGCACTACCGCAACTCCGCAGACTATGAACAGTTGCTTCACCGAGTTGGAGTAGCCGCAACTTTCTTTTCCGCAGGCATTACTGAAGATGAAGCAAATGATCCATCAAACCTGTCAGTTGGTGCAGATGTACGTTGGTTTTCAAGTAACCCAAATGCTAAGTTTGGTATTCTTGAATTCTCAGGCAACAGCGCAACTGCTATGGAACGAGCCATGCTTGAGAAAACGCAAATGATGGCAACTATTGGTGGGCAGTTAGTTCAGCGACACCGTAAGCAAGTTGAGACTGCCGAAACTGCAAGACTGCGTTCAGCCAGTGAGAATTCAGTTTTGGACACAATCGTTTCAACAGTTGAGATTGGCTTGAATCAATTACTTCAAATGTCAGCAGAATGGATGAGTCAAACTGGTGATGTTAAACTAAGCCTGAACCGAGATTACTTGGATGACAGGTGGAGTCCTGAGGAGTTGAAAGCTGTCAATGAAGCAGACGTTATGGGCTTGATCTCAAAAGAAACTGCATTCCACATGAGACAGAAAATGGAAGTTTACCCAGAGAATCTAAGTTTTGATGATGAAGCACAATTACTTTCAAACAGGGCAATTGAATGAGTGTAGTAAGTCGGCTTGAAGATGGCGTGTATGACCACGCTATTGACCTGACTCGTTTTGAAGAAGGAGTAAAAAGACGCGCAATCGGTTTCCTCAAGGAAATGACCGATGACATAAATCAACTGTTAGCTGATAGTCCCACAGTCTTTCAGGAACAGCGGTTGACTGCATTGTTAAATCAAGTTGAGAACACAATTTCAGATGCACATAGACTTGCCAAAACTGATATGCGTAATCAAATGCTTGAGTTTGCGCCAATAGAAGAAAAGGCAACAACCAAGATCATGAACGATTCGCTTCAGGCAAATTTGTTTTCCCCAACCATGACTCAAGGTCAACTGAATGCAGTAGTTGATGATTCACTTATTCGTGGTGCTTTGGCATCGGATTGGTGGGATAGGCTTGAATCAAATACCAAGAATAAAATAGTCAAAGGTATTCAACTGGGTATTGCTGAAGGTGAAACACTTGGTCAAATCAAAAGAAGGTTGTTGGGTAAAACCACTGGTGAATTTGAGACTTATGAATCTGGTGGCAAAACCAAACGCAGGATGAAAAGAGTGGGTGGCTGGATTCAAACTTCAAATCGTGAAGCAGAAGCACTAATACGAACTTCGGTTCATAGCGTGGCTTCAAACGTCAGGGATCAAACTTATAAAAACAACAGAGATGTCATTGATCAAGTTGAGAGCGTTGCAACTCTTGATGGCAGGACAACTCCTTTGTGTGTTTCGTATGATGGCTTACGCTGGACAGCCGATGGTCACAAACCAGTAGGTGGTCACGGCAAAGCATACTTGCCAACACCGAGACATTGGAATTGCCGTTCAACTCACGTTCCTGTAATTGGTATGCTCGATAAGTTGGACAACATAGCAAAAAACAAAGGCATCAAAATACCTCCTGCCACAAGAGCATCAGTCAAAGGGAAAGTGCCAGATTTAACAAAGATGGATGATTGGCTGATTGCTCAACCCAAAGCGACTCAAAACAAGTTGTTAGGAGGCGTAGCTAAAGGTGAATTGTTCCGTAAAGGTAAAGGGAAGTTCAAAGTAAAAGATTTTACTGGAAGACGTGGAGACCCTTTAAACATTGAGGACTTACGCAAGAAGTTTAACGTAATCAAGGATGAGCCAGAACCAATTACCAAAGGAGTTGGTGAAAAGATCAGTAAATTTGGCAGGCATAAAGATTCAAACGATTTGTTAATTGCTGGTGATAAATGGGCAAGAAATAATACAGAGGATCAAAAGAAAGCAGTTGCAGGGTTTACTGTTGGCGAATATAAGAAAATGCGTGCATTTATGCGTGGAAATTTAGAGGAAAAATACAAAAGAGAATTTAGTGCAGATGAAATAGCTGACATAAAAAAACAAGTTAAAGATTTTAAGACAGCTGTACAAAATGCACCTGAGTATGAAGGAAACGTATTTCGGGGCGTTTCTTATGACAATGAAAAAACAAGAAAAACTTTGAATAAATTGAGAAGGTTAAAAACAATTACTATGCCTGCGGATTCAAGTGCTACTAGAAGCGTAAGGCAAGCAAACAGATTTTTAGAGTCACCACCTTTGCCTGTGGGCAGAGAAAATCCTTCTTTCCGGCCACTAAATATAGTGTATTGGTTTAATCAGCGTACTGGCAAATCTATAGAAAGAGCTTCGAAGTTTAAATTTGAACAAGAAGTAATAATTCAGCAAAAGACTCGTTTTGATTTAGTAAAAATATACGAAAAAAAAGATATTAACAAAATGATTGACGAGAAGGGAGGAAGCACCCAATTAAAAAATGTCAGAAAGGAAAATTTAGAAAAAGCTGATTACATAATTGAATTAGAGGAAATTTGAAATGGCAGAGTCAAAATTTTTAGACGAAGATGATTTTTTAGATGAAGCAATGGATTATGGTCAATGTGAATCACGTTGCGAAATGTGTATTCATTACTTTGGCGATAATGCTTGTGAAGCATACAAGGTGATCCCCAACGCAATATGGAATGAAGAAATATATCATGATTCCGTAAGAGATGATCAGATTGGGGAATTTATTTATAAAAAAGACTAAACAAAGGAGTAGTTATGGCACTAAAAGCAGTATTAGAAAACAAGGAAGAAATCCCAGCTGGCACCGAAGCTTTTTATGAAGAACAAGATGGCAAATATATCTTGAAAGTTGAAGGTATGTCAGAGAAAAGTAAGTTGGATGAATTCCGTAACTCAAATATTGAGTTGAGGAACAAACTTGATGAAGTAAGCGCAACTTTGGAAAAGTTCAAAGACATTGATCCTTCTCAGGCTCGTGATGCAATAGAAATCAAACGTCAAGTTGAGAACAAGGAACTGATGGAGAAAGGTCAGTTTGATGAATTGCTTAACAAACAACAGACTGAATATGAAGGTAAGATTGATGCGTTACAAAATCATGCAACCGAGCAGGAAAATTCTGCAAAAAAATATAAAGAAGAACTTGAAACTTATAGAGTTACTTCCGCAATTCAGTCAGCAGTTAATGAAGCAGGAACGCCACAATCCTCTGCAGTTGCTGACATTCTGGCACGTGCAAAGAATTCTTGGAGTATAGATAATAAAGGAAATCTTTTTTGTGTTGACGAACAAGGAAAAGCTCGTTATAGTGAAAATGGCTCAACTTATATGAGCCCGCAAGAATGGAGTAAGGAGTTAATAGCTAATGCTCCTCACTTATTTGTTCCTTCTAATGGTAGCGGTGCTAACGGTAGTTCGGAATTGGGAGGCAAGGCAACTGGGGAAAATCCATGGATGAAAGATAGTATGAATCTTACCAAACAAGGGGAGATTTTAAAGGATAACCCAACTCTTGCCAAACAACTTGCAGGGGAAGCAGGCAAAGAATTGAATATCTAACCGAGTTCAGGTTCCCTAAAAGAACTGCGGTGCGGTTCTAGAAAAACTTATCAAATTAATTGCGATCGGCTGGATCGGTGTGAAGGTCGGTAAAGTTGCGGTGCAACGAGCTTACTTTTTAACGTTGCATTATGGAGATTTATCATGGCCGCAACAGCGATTTCTAATATAGTAGTACCTACGTTATTCAGCCCATACGTTGTAGAACGTAGCACAACTCTTTCTAATATCCTTTCCTCTGGAATGGTTCAGAGACTTCCTGCTTTTGATGAAATGGCAGGAGCAAAAGGTAAGACATTTGAAATGCCTTACTTCAACGATTTGTCTGGTGATTCAGAAGTATTAGCAGATGGGTCAGCACTCACAATTAACAACATAACAGCCGAACAGGAAACAGCCGTAAAATTCATGCGTGGTAAAGCATGGGGTGCAACTGATTTGGCGGCCGCAGTAACTGGTGAAGACATCATGGCTTCTATTGGTGACATGGTGGCGGGGTACTGGGCAAGATCAGTACAAACTACTTTGATGAATATTCTTGGTGGTTTGTTTCACGATAGTGCAGGAACGATATATTCCACTCACGTTAATGACCAAACTGCAACTGATATTACTTCCTCAATGGTTGTTGATACAATGCAGAAACTTGGTGATAATGCTTCCTCATTAACTACAATTATCTGCCACTCTGCAGTTTATGCAAAGTTGCAGAAAGATAGTTTAATTGACTTTGTTAGAGATGCCGACAATAACATCATGTTTTCTACATATCTTGGTAAAAGACTGATTGTTGATGATGGCTGTGCAACATCTGGTTCAGGTGGTTCTACCGAATACAGAACTTACATTGCAGGTGATGGCGCATTCGCTTATGGAGTTGGTTCTATCGACAACGCAACTGAAGTTGATAGAGATTCATTGAAAGGTGAAGATATACTGGTTAATCGCCAGCATTTTATTCTTCATCCTCGTGGCCTCAAGTTCGCAGGAGCAGTAGCTGGTGCTTCACCTACTGATGGCGAAGTTGGAGCAGGAGCAGATTGGACAAAAGTATGGGATGACCAAAATATCAAAATGGTCTGCCTGATTGCTGGCGTCTAATTATCATTCTTCTTTGGGGATGGATTAGCTGAGTCAATCTGTCCCCATAATTTCAACTTCAAGGAGTGCGTATGAGTAGAGCAAGTTTTCATTATCCACCAGCTGATGAAGCGAAGTCGGATAAGAAGAAAAAGTCCAAATCCACTGAGGAAAAATCCGAAGATAAGAAGGAGGAATAGATGGCGTTGGTCACTACCATTAGCGGTACGACCAGCGACAGTTATGCCACTTTAGCCGAAGCCGATTCACTTCTTGCGGATCGGCAATGGTTTAGTTCCACTTGGTCTGGTTTTTCCGATGCAGTAAAAGAAAAGTGGTTAAGAGAAGCCACACGTTCTCTTGACAGACTTCACCCTTGGCGTGGTGATCGTACAGAAGATGACCAACGTCTTGCTTTCCCAAGAGATATCGGTGATTCAGTCGATTATCCTTCCGATGAAATGCACAGGCACATCAAAGAAGCCCAAATAGAATTAGCTGTTTTATTGCAAGCAAAGCAGGATTCTACAACTGGTGATATTGAATTCCGCACAGAAACAGGAGTCGGTGCATTAGCAGGAACAGTTTCAGTTAATTACAAAGACAGAACCGATTCGGGTGGGTTACAAAGAGTTCAAGGTGCAAATATTGCATCCGTAAATGCTTTGATGCGACCTTGGATTTCAGCACAATATTTAAGTAGGTAAAAATGGGATTAAATACAGTTGCTTCAAATTTAATTTCAAAAACTTTTGATAACACACTTGTTTCTGGATTGACTCTTGGGGTTACGGCAACATGGGTAAAGAGAACTGCTGGCTCATATAATCCACTCACAGGTGCAATGACACAGACAGATACAAATGTCACCATTAACGCAATTGAAATGGCATATACTTCGTCGGAAATTCTGGAATCTGGTGGCGCAGTCCGAAATATGGATAGGCGAATTCTGGTCAAGCCAGTCACCAGTTTGGATATCGAGGATGCAGTTGGTGATTCAATCACTATTGGCAGTCGTACTTATAGTATTTTGTCTATTGACAGGGGCATGCTTGGCGATACTGAATTGGTGTGGGATTGCCAATGCAGATGAGCATAAAGATGAAGGGAGATGTCAACAGGAAGGACATCGACAAGTGGTTTAGGGCAATAACTTTGGGTCTTTACCGTGATGTTATCATTGGCACTCCTGTTGATACAGGCAGGGCACGTGCAAATTGGCAACTTGCTATTGGTAGTGCGCCAACTTCTGTATTAAACAAAACCGATAAAGGAACACCAAGAAGTGAGTCAGGAAGATCAACTTCAGAAGTGAGAAAAGCCAACCAGAAACTTAGTGTCAGGAAAGTTGGCAGATCAGTATTTATTGCAAACAATTTACCATATATTGGTGAGTTGGAAGATGGGCATAGCAAACAAAACTCAAAATGGGTTGAAAATGCGCTTAGACGAGCTGAAGCCCGAATTGTGGCTTTGGATAGCGTATAATCGTTCTCAGATCGCCCTCTAACGAAAGAAACAAGGTCAACAGGTACATGGGGTAGGGTTAAATGGCAACACCGACTCAGGCTATTTCTAAACACTTTTCCGATAATTGGAGTCATACAGCAATTAGCTGGGCAAACTTCAATGCTTTCTTTGATGCAGGAAAAACAAGGTCTGGTTATACCAATAATGAATTATGGGTTGAACCAAAAGTTGAGTTTGTGGAATCGTTTAATCAAGTCAGGAATCCAACTGCTTTTGCTAAAAATGTTGAGCATTATTTGTTTCAGGTAATGATAGTTGGGAAACGTGATTCAGGAACAAGCAACTTCTCAGCAAGAGCCGCAAATTTAGTGACACTTTATAACCGCACAACCTTTACTCAGGATTCAGTGAAGTTCTTTTTCAGGGAAGCCGAAGTTCATGATGGATATGTGCGTGAAGATGATTATTGGAACGTGCCTTTCATGGCTTTATTTGGAGTATCAGTTTAATGCCTGACCATATAAGAAACCAGATTAGGGATCGAGCCGCAGTTGCAGTAACAAGCCTGACTACCACTGGATCAAATGTATTTCAAACTCCAATAGTTACGCCAGAAGAACAAACATTCCCTGCATTGGCAGTATATGTGGATTCAGAAGTGAGTTCAGAGAATGCAACAATGGGTAATATCTTGCGTGAATGTATTTTGCATATTGATGGATATGTTGAGGCAAGTGCAACTGTTCTTGATACTTTGGATTTGATAAGCAAGGAAGTTGAAGTAGCAATGGCAACTACAGGAATCGTTACGTCTGGTGGAGCAGACTTGGTGGAAAATCATTTCTTGGAATCAACAGATATTGAAATCATTGATACAGAACCACGACCATTGGGGGTTGTCTCAATGTCGTATTATGTCCAATATCGGACTTCATTTTCAGCACCAGATGTGGTGGTTTAGTTAGAAAGGAATAAATGAGAGTAAAACTGAAGAAAAACTGCAATGCAGAAGAACATGGATTGCTTGGATCAGCAGGAGAGTTTATCCATGTTGCAAAAGACGAAGCTGATCATTTAGTGAAACAGGGTTTGGCAGAAGTTGCTGATAAAGCAAAAGGCCAAAAACAATCCAGCGAAGATGCTGGTTAATTTTTAATTGTCATAGAAAGGAAAAGATATGGCTACATACAAAGGGATTTCTGGTCAGGTTAAAGCAGTTACAACTGGTGGTTCAGTCGCTGTTATACCAGAACTAAAAGCATGGTCGGTAGAAGAAACACTCGACACAATCGAAGACACTGCAATGGGTGATTCTGTAAAGACTTTCAAAGCTGGTCTGAAGGGATGGACTGGTACTATTGAAATGAATTATGACCCAACCAATGCGGCACAGATTGATTTGTTGATTGGCGAATCGGTTGATGTTGAATTCTATCCAGATTCAGGAACAGCAACTACAAAGTTCACTGGTACTGGAATTGTTACTTCCCATAGCAGAAGTGGTGCAATGGGTGATATGGTTGGATCATCAGTTTCTTTACAAGGAACAGGTGCGCTGACTGTTGCAGT